>RCUK01000027.1_pt1 | contig 257255 bp, 225 predicted proteins | sample 2166381 | NCBI WGS metagenome assembly RCUK01 (sample SAMN09932809, study PRJNA488358) | compost metagenome | isolation source: compost soil in an enriched community | place: Germany: Experimental Botanical Garden | reverse complement strand
GTCGATGAAGTCGACTCGATCCTGATCGATGAAGCGCGTACGCCGCTGATCATTTCCGGCCAGGCCGAGAACCATACCGACCTGTACCACAAGATCAATGAAGTGCCACCGCTGCTGACGCTGCAAATCGGCGAAGAAACACCGGATGGCAAAGGCAAGGTTGAAGTACCGGGCGATTACACCAAGGATGAAAAATCCCATCAGGTCCTGCTGACCGAAGCCGGTCACGAAAAAGCCGAACAAATCCTGACCCGCATGGGCCTGCTGCCGGAAGGCGCATCGCTGTACGACGCCGCCAACATCACGCTGATCCATCATTTGTACGCTGCCTTGCGCGCACATACGCTGTATCACAAGGATCAGCACTATGTGGTGCAAAACGGCGAAGTCGTGATCGTCGATGAATTCACCGGTCGCCTGATGACCGGTCGGCGCTGGTCCGAAGGCTTGCACCAGGCGGTGGAAGCGAAGGAACACGTCAAGATCCAGAACGAAAACCAGACCCTGGCTTCGATCACTTTCCAAAACTACTTCCGCATGTACACCAAGCTGTCCGGCATGACGGGTACGGCGGATACCGAAGCCTACGAATTCCAGGAAATCTACAAACTGGAAACCGTCGTCATTCCGCAAAACCGTCCTAACCAGCGTAAAGATCGCCAGGACCAGGTTTACAAATCGTCGGAAGAAAAATACGGCGCGATGCTGAAGGATATCCAGGATTGCTACGAGCGCGGCCAGCCGGTACTGGTGGGCACCACCTCGATTGAGAATTCCGAACTCCTGTCCGGCATCCTGACCAAAGCCAAACTGCCGCACAACGTGCTGAATGCGAAACAGCATGCACGTGAAGCGGAAATCATTGCGCAGGCAGGTCGTCCGAAAGCCATCACCATCGCGACCAATATGGCCGGCCGTGGTACCGATATCGTCCTCGGCGGCAATGTCGCCAAACAGGTACAGATCATTGAAGCCAACGATGCCTTGAGCGATGCTGACAAAGCCGCCCAGGCGCAAAAATTGCGTGACGAATGGCAATCGCTGCATGACCATGTGGTCAATGCCGGCGGCTTGCACATTATCGGTACCGAACGTCATGAATCGCGTCGCGTCGATAACCAGTTGCGTGGTCGTTCCGGTCGCCAGGGCGATCCGGGTTCGTCGCGTTTCTACCTGTCGCTGGATGACGCCTTGCTGCGCATCTTTGCCGGTGACCGTGTGCGCGCGATCATGGATCGTTTGAAAATGCCGGAAGGCGAACCGATCGAGGCCGGCATCGTGTCGCGCTCGATTGAATCGGCGCAACGCAAGGTGGAAGCACGCAACTTCGATATTCGCAAGCAATTGCTCGAATACGATGACGTCGCCAATGACCAGCGTAAAGTGATTTACCAGCAGCGTAATGAATTGCTGGAAACGACCGACGTTTCCGAGCTGATTACTTCATTGCGCCAGGGCGTGTTCAGCGATTTGTTCCGCACGTATGTGCCGGAACAATCGATGGAAGAACAATGGGATCTGGCGGGCCTCGACGCTGTCTTGCGCGACGAGTGGAAGCTTGATTTCTCGCTAGTCAAGATACTGGAAGCAGAGCCGACCATCAGCGATGAAGAAATGCTGGAGCGTCTGCTGAAATTTACCGACGACGTCTATGCAGAAAAGGTCGACATCGTCGGCAAGGAAGCATTTGCCGGTTTCGAGCGCAGCGTGATGTTGCAGGCCGTGGATTCGCACTGGCGTGAACATCTGGCGGCACTCGATCATTTGCGCCAGGGTATCCATCTGCGCGGTTATGCGCAAAAGAATCCGAAGCAGGAATACAAGCGCGAAGCGTTTGAACTGTTCGGCCAGATGCTGAACCTGATCAAGGACGAAGTCGTCAAGATCGTGATGACGGTGCGTATCCAGTCGCGTGAAGAAATCGATGCGGCAGAAGAGCAGTTGTCGCAATCGCATGTGGAAAATGTGCATTATCAACATGCCGATTTTGACGCCGATGCAGCGCCGGAAGAATTGCTGGCACCGACTGCGGTGGCCAGCGAAGCGAACCAGACGCAAGTCAATGCCTTGCCGAAGGTCGGTCGCAACGATCCATGCCCTTGCGGTAGTGGCAAGAAGTACAAGCAATGCCATGGTCGCCTCGCTTAATAGCGACTTGATGCATTGAAACCGGAAGGGCGGGCTTATCCCGCCCTTTTGCTTTGGTAGTCGGTGTTTGACCGGCCTGGTGGCGCGATAAATGTAATCGCCCGCTAACGATTACAATATTGACCTGATGTGTAGCCTGCTTTATTAACCCTCTGATATAGAAAACTTGCGATGGCCGTTAATCTTCCTCTCCCTATTCCTGAAAATCTGACTGCTGTAGCCGGTATCGAACTCGGCCATGCCGAGGCAGGCATACGCAAAGCCAATCGTAAGGATGTGCTGGTCATGAAGCTGGCGCCGACGGCAACGGTCGCGGGCGTGTTCACGCAAAATCGTTTTTGCGCGGCACCGGTGCAAGTGTGCAAGGAACATCTTGCAAACCTCAAAGCCGCTGCGCCTATCCGCGCGCTGGTGATCAATACCGGCAACGCGAATGCCGGCACCGGTGAAACCGGCCTGGCCGATGCAAAGGAGACCTGTAGCGCACTGGCGAGCTTGCTCGGCTGCGACGCGAGCCAGATCCTGCCATTCTCGACCGGCGTGATCCTTGAGCCGTTGCCGATCGAGCGCCTGAAAGCCGGCCTGCCGCAAGCGATTTCCAACCTGAAATCGGACAACTGGCATAACGCCGCCTTGTCCATCATGACCACCGATACCCAGCCCAAGGCGGCATCGCGCAAGGTCAGCATCGACGGCCAGACCGTGACCCTGACAGGCATTAGCAAGGGCGCCGGCATGATCAAGCCGAATATGGCGACCATGCTGGGCTTCCTGGCGATGGATGCGAAAGTGGCGCAGCCTGTGCTCGATCATTTGACGAAGGAAGTGGCGAATCGCTCTTTCAACTGCATTACCATTGATGGCGATACCTCGACCAATGATTCCTTCATCGTGATCGCCACCGGCGCCTCCGCGGTTGAAGTGAATACGGTCGAGTCGGCGGAATACAAGGCATTGGCGGCGGCCGTGCTGGGCTTGTCGCAAGAGCTGGCGCAAATGATTGTGCGTGACGGTGAAGGCGCAACCAAATTCATTACAGTCACGGTCGAAGAAGGCAGGAACGTCGAAGAGTGCCGCAAGATCGCTTACTCGATCGCGCATTCGCCGCTGGTGAAAACCGCGTTCTTTGCCTCCGATCCAAACCTCGGCCGCATCCTGGCAGCGATCGGTTATGCGGGTGTTGACGATCTTGATGTGACGACGCTGAACCTGTACCTGGACGATGTCTGGGTCGCCAAGAACGGCGGCCGTAATCCGGACTACCAGGAAGCGGACGGCCAGCGCGTAATGAAGCAAAGTGAAATCACGGTGCGCGTCAAACTTGGTCGCGGCCAGGCGGATGCAACGATCTGGACCTGCGATCTGTCGCACGAGTATGTAACGATCAACGCCGATTACCGTTCCTGATGGTGCGAGGCTGCTGCTCTTGCACGGCCTTGCCAATACATTTAATTTTTAATCACGATGACACAACTTGACCAGTTTTTAATCCGCGCCGAAGCCTTGCTCGCGCGTCTCGAATCCATCTTGCCGCCAGCGGTGGCGGCACCGGACTGGAATGCCGGGATTGCTTTTCGCTGGCGCAAATCCAGCGGCAAGGATGGTCGCGGTTACCTGCAACCGGTAGCGCACTTGTCGCCTATCGCTTTGACCGACCTGCACAATATCGGCCCGCAGAAGCAGCAGATAGAACAAAACACCAGGCAGTTCGTCGAAGGCGTACCGGCCAATAATGTCTTGCTGACTGGCGCGCGCGGTACCGGCAAGTCGTCGCTGATCAAGGCTTGCCTGAACCAGTTCGCCGACCAGGGTTTGCGCCTGATCGAAGTGGATAAGGATGACCTCGGGGATCTGGCCGATATCGTGGATCTGGTTTCCGGTCGTCCGGAACGCTTCATCATCTTCTGCGACGACTTGTCGTTCGAAGAAGGTGAAGGCGGCTACAAGGCGCTGAAGGTGGCGCTGGATGGCAGCATCTCCGCGCAATCCGATAATGTGCTGATCTACGCGACATCGAACCGTCGCCACCTGCTGCCGGAACGCATGTCGGACAATGCCGGTTACAAGACCGACGACAATGGCGACCTGCATCCGGGCGAGACGGTGGAGGAAAAGATTTCATTGTCCGAGCGTTTCGGCCTGTGGGTGACTTTCTATCCATTCCGCCAGGACGATTACCTGGATATCGTCGCGCACTGGCTCAAGCATTTCGGCTGCAATCCGCAGCAGATAGAAGAAGCGCGTACCGAAGCCTTGCAATGGGCTTTGCAACGCGGTTCGCGTTCCGGTCGTGTGGCCTGGCAATTCGCCAAGGACCACGCCGGTAAAATGCCGAAGTAATAATCCAAGTTACAGCGACAGCGTGCCTGGCGATGCCGGGCACACCTTCCTCATCCGTATCTCCTGGCTGCTTCCATGTCTGAAACCAAATCCACTCCCATTGATGTTGCCGTCGGTATTTTGATGAAGCCGAATGGCGACGTCTTGCTCGGCCAGCGGCCGGATGGCAAGCCATATGCCGGTTACTGGGAATTCCCGGGCGGGAAGGTTGAAGCGGGCGAAGCCATCCTCGATGCATTGAAACGCGAGTTCGTCGAAGAGCTGGGCGTGGAAGTGCTGACGGCAGAACCGTGGTGCGGCGTCGAGCATGTCTATCCACACGCCCATGTGCGCCTGCATTTTTATATCAGCCGACAATGGCGCGGTGAACCGCAGAGCCTGGAAAACCAGGCCTTTGCATGGCAGGGTAGTGTGGGAGTGGAGCCTTTGCTGCCGGCGACGATACCGTTGATCGAATGGCTGGATAAGCTGCGTTATCCGGCATGAAGCAGATGTTGAAATTTGCTGCGATTTTAGTGATGGTGAGCCAGATTTCGGGTTGTCTTCCAGGTTGTGAGAATGAAATACGCGCTGTTGTGATTTCTCCATCAGGTAAAACCAAAGCGGTAGTATTTGGTCGCGATTGTGGAGCAACTACTGGATTCAATACCCAGATATCGATTATTGCAGTTCGAGAGGATTTGCCTGACGAGGGGGGGAATGCGTTCATCGCGCAAGGCAAAATTCCATTGCAGATTCAGTGGGAATCTGAGGCAGAGTTAAATGTATCTGGACTGGGTGCGGCCGATAGATTTAAACAAGAACAAATTGTTCGTGGAGTGCGATTGATCTACGAAAACTGATCTGTTCTCTTGTCGCCAAATAACGATTATTTGACGTGGATTTCAGGATTGTCAGGGTTGCGGCGGTGGCGGCAAATCATCATCCAGGTCATCCAGCGGATTGACGACTGGAATCACATATTTTTCTTCAGCCCAGGCACCCAGGTCGATTTGTTTGCAGCGATTGGAGCAGAAGGGGCGAAATTTACTCAGCTCCGTCCATTCCACTTTGGTGCCACAGGTAGGGCAATTGACTGTTGTAACCATAATTTAATCAGAAGCTGCACAAGCTCAGTTCGAAAGGCACGTCGCCTTCAAAGGCTTTTGGCTTCATGTCGCCATCCTGTGAAGTAAAACGTATCCACAGCATGTATTTGTTGGCGGAGATTTCCGGAATCGCACCCAGCGCTTCATCGATATTCAGGCGCAGCATCTGGTAAGCCTTGCCTTGCAGCATCTGTTGATAGCTGCCGGTTTGCGCAATCATTTTGACCGGACGGCCGGATTCACGCAGCAGACGCAAGACCATGCCGATGGCATCGAACAGCGGTGCCAACGGGGTAAACCATTTATGGATGTCGGCCAGGCGCTGTTCTGCCGAATCGTGCTGCCAGGCGTAATACGAAGGCAGGTCGAATTCGCAGGCCCCGCCCGGGATGATGGTGCGGCCACGGATGCTCATCAGCCATTCGTTTTCACGGATGTGCTGGCCGGTCTTGCCTTGCGATGCGATCAGGGCGGTGCTGATGCGATCCAGGTCAAACAGGATGGCATCCAGCATTTCTGCTTCGACGTTCGGATTGGATTTAAAACCGAGTAGGGTTTGCTTTTGACGTTCCAGCTCTTGCAGGAGATCCGATTTGAGATCGGCGCGACCAGCCACCTCCAGCATTTCGAACATGGTGGCAAGGGCAACGTGGTGATGCTGCGGATGGTCTTGACCGATAAAGAAAGCGAATTTCTCGTATAGGTCTTCTAGCCGCAACAACGTGCGAATACGCTCGTTGAAAGGGTATTCGTAGACAATCAAAGTGGCATCCCTTTAAAGTTAAAACCGGGCAATACGAGCTAATGGTGTGATTCTGAACGAAGCCGGGACAAAATACAAATGAAGCAACGATTTTGTTTGGCTTTCATTAAAACGGCCTGCAATTTTGTTTTGATTCTGGCGCCGGATTGCAGCTATAGACCATGCCCCGGCGCTAACGTTCACTTGGCTTTGGCCAGTTCCAGATACAGCTGGTGCAGGCGCACTACCTGCGGCAATAGCGCAGCGCTATCGCCTTCGTTGCTGATGACGTCATCGGCCGCCGCCAGGCGCTCGGCGCGGCTGGCCTGGCTGGCGATGATGGCGCGTACCTGTGCCTCACTCAAATTATTGCGTTGCATCACGCGGCGCAGCTGTACTTCTTCCGGACAATCGACGGTCAATACCCGCGACACGCGCTGTCGCCACAGGCCGGATTCCACCAGCAGCGGCACGACGAATAGCAGGTAAGCGCCTTGTGCCTGCTCCGCCGCCTCCCGCGTGGTCCGGCGTATCAGCGGAATCATGATGGCTTCCAGGCGTTTTTTTTCAGCAGGATCGGCAAATACGCGTTCCCGCATCGCGGCCCGGTCCATCGCGCCGTCGGGCAGGATGAGCCCGGCACCGAAGCTTTCCTTGATGGCCGGGATCGCGGCGCCGCCGACTGCGGTCAGCTGATGCGCGATCAGGTCGGTGTCTATGACGGCCGCACCCTGCGCCGCAAACAAATCGGCTACCGTGCTTTTACCGCTGCCTATGCCACCGGTCAGGCCGACGGAAAAGCGGTCGAATGTACCCAGTTCATCCATGTACTCAGTAAAAGCCCAGATAGGTTTCAGCCAAAGACTTACCGTACACCAAAGCGATCAGGCCTGCAGCGGCAAGGTAGGGGCCGAATGGAATCGGGATATCACGGCCGCGTTTGGCCAGCACGATGAGGGCGATGCCGACCACGGCACCGACCAGCGAGGACAGCAGAATGATGACTGGCAGCATCTTCCAGCCCAGCCATGCGCCGAGTGCGGCCAGCAGTTTGAAGTCGCCATAACCCATGCCTTCCTTGCCGGTCAGCAGCTTGAACAGCCAGTAGATGGACCACAGGCTGAGGTAGCCGGCAGCGGCGCCGATCACGGCTTCGTGCAGCGGGACAAAGGTGGCGTTCAGATTGATCAGCAAGCCCAGCCACAGCAGCGACAGCGTCAGGTCGTCGGGCAGCAATTGCGTATCGGCATCGATGAAGGTCAGCGCAATCAGCAAATAGCTAAAGAGCAGGGTACTCAAGCCGAGCCAGCCGCTGCCGAAGTGCCAGACCAGGAATGCCGATAACAGGCCGCTCAGCAATTCGATGATCGGATAGCGTATCGAAATCGGGGTTTTGCACGCGACGCACTTGCCACCGATGGCGACATAGCTGAGGACCGGGATGTTTTGCAATGCGCTGATCCGGTGGCCGCATTGCGGGCAGGCCGAGCGCGGCACGATCAGGTTGTAGCGGTCTTCATGCGGCAACGGCTGGCCGCTTTCACTGGCGACGTAATTGTCCGATTCGCGCTGCATCATTTTCGGGATGCGGTGAATCACGACGTTGAGGAAGCTGCCTATCAAGAGACCGAAAACGCCTGCCACCACGGCAGGCAATACGCTGCCCGCAGGGGCAGACCACAATAAATCCATCATCAGACCACGGAACCCAATTTGAAAATAGGCAGGTACATGGCAATCACCAGGCCACCAATCAGTACGCCCAGGATAACCATGATCAATGGCTCCATCAGGCTGGAAAGCGAAGCGACGGCTTCATCGACTTCGTCTTCATAGAAGTCGGCGACCTTGCCCAGCATATTGTCGAGTGAACCCGATTCTTCGCCGATGGATACCATCTGCGTCACCATATTCGGGAAGACGTCGGAGTTTTGCATCGCGACGGTGAGGCTGGTACCGGTGCTGACCTCGGTTTGTATGCGTTTGGTAGCGTCCAGATAAACTGCATTACCTGCCGCGCCGCCAACCGAGTCCAGCGATTCGACCAGCGGCACGCCGGCAGCGAACATGGTGGCTAGGGTACGGGTCCAGCGTGCGATGGTTGCCTTGCGTATGACGGCGCCGAAGATGGGCAGCTTCAGTAATAGCTTGTCCATCGAACGTTGCATCTTGAGTGAGCGCTTCCACGACTGGAAGAACAGATAAAGGCCGCCAAACAACAGGCCAAAGATGATGTACCAGTTCGCCACCATGAAATCAGACATGGCCATGACCATCAGCGTCGGTGCCGGCAGGTCGGCGCCAAAGCTCTTGAATACTTCCTTGAAGGCGGGGACCACCCAGATCATGATGACGGCGGTCACGATGAAGGCGACGGCCAGAATCGAGACCGGATAAAACATCGCCGATTTGATCTTGGCCTTGATCGCGAGGGTTTTTTCCTTGTAGATCGCGAGGCGGGTCAGCAAGTCTTCCAGGATACCGGCCTGCTCACCGGCGCCGACCAGATTGCAGAACAGCGGATCGAAGTAGAGCGGGAATTTGCGGAAGGCCTGGTTCAGGCTGGTACCGGTTTCCACATCGGAGCGTATGTCCTGCACCAATTTCGAAACGGATGGATTGTCATTGCCCTTGGCGACGATGTCGAAGGATTGCAGCAGCGGCACACCGGCTTTCATCATGGTGGCCAGCTGGCGGGTAAACAGGGTGATGTCTTTTTCCGAGACTTTCTTGCCGCTGCGATAGGTTTTCTTTTTGACTTTGGTCACCAGCACGCCCTGGCGTCGCAGCGTCGCGCTGACTACCGATTCGCCACCGGCACGTAATTCGCCGCGCACGATCTTGCCGGATTTGTCCTTGCCTTCCCATGCGAATACGGATTCCTTGGGTAGTGTTGCGCTTCCGACCTTACGTGCGGATGTTGCCATGCATAGACCTCTTTGTTATTCGTTTGTGCAGCCGAGAATTTCTTCCAGGCTGGTCAGTCCCAGTTTGACCTTCACCAAGCCTGATTCACGCAAGGTACGCACGCCGTCTTTCTTGGCTTGCGCTTCGATTTCCATCGAGGTGCCGTGGTTCAGGATGATGCCTTCGATTTCTTCACTGATCGGCATGATCTGGTAAATGCCGACGCGGCCTTTATAGCCGCTGCCGCTGCAACGTTCGCAACCGACCGGCTTGTACGGAAGCCAGGTGCCGTCCAGGTCGTCTTCACTGAAGCCGGCTTCCAGCAATGCTTCATCCGGGATCACCGTGGTTTGCTTGCATGAGCACAGGCGGCGCGCCAGGCGCTGCGCGGTGATCAGGATCACCGACGATGCGATATTGAATGGCGCGACGCCCATATTCATCAGGCGTGTCAGTGTCGCCGGTGCGTCATTGGTATGCAGCGTGGAGAACACCATATGGCCGGTTTGCGCCGCCTTGATCGCAATGTCGGCGGTTTCCAGATCGCGGATCTCACCCACCATGATGATGTCGGGATCCTGCCGCAGGAAGGCTTTCAGCGCGACCGGGAAAGTCAGGCCGGCACGGTCATTGACGTTGACCTGGTTCACGCCGGGCAGGTTGATCTCGGCCGGGTCTTCCGCGGTCGAGATATTGATGCCGGGTTTGTTCAGGATATTGAGGCAGGTATACAGTGAAACGGTTTTGCCGGAGCCGGTCGGCCCGGTGACCAGCACCATGCCGTACGGGCGCTGGATTGCATTGAGCAGGGTTTCCTTTTGATCCGGGTCGTAACCCAGTGCTTCGATACCCATCTGCGCCTGAGAACCATCGAGGATACGCATGACGATCTTTTCGCCGAACAGGGTGGGCAGCGTGCTGACGCGGAAATCGATGGAGCGGGTTTTCGACATCACCAGTTTCATGCGGCCGTCTTGGGGCACGCGTTTTTCCGAGATGTCCAGTTTGGAAATAACCTTGATACGCGACGCCAGCTTTTCCTTGATCGCCAAAGGCGGTTGCGCGATATCGCGCAGCACGCCGTCGACGCGGAAGCGGATGCGGTAAAACTTTTCAAATGGCTCGAAGTGCAAATCGGATGCGCCCAGATTGATCGCATCGACCAGGATTTTTTGCAGGAATTTGACGATAGGCGCGTCGTCGATATCGGCGGTGCCGCCATCGACCGGTACCGCCAGTTCTTCCTCGATGAAGTCGATATCGAGATCGTCGCCTATCAGCTCGTTCAAGCCCTGCTCGGCGCTCTGGCCGAGTTTTTCAATGATCTTGAGTAGCGTCAGGTGGTCGACGATGATGGGTTCGACCGCCAGTTGCGCCTGGAACTTGATCTGGTCCAGCGCCTGCGAATTGGTCGGGTCCGAAATCGCGACAGAGACTTTATTGCCGCGTTTCGATAAGGCGATCACGTGCTGACTCTGCATCAGCTTCGCGTCTATGATTTTTTCGGGGAGCAGGCTGGTATTGAACGCCGCCAGGTCCAGCAGCGGGTAACCAAAAGTCTCGGAACAGAAGGCGGCCAGTTTGCCGGAATCGATCACTTCGCTTTTCAGCAACATATCGATAAACGGGCTTTTTTCGTTGGCAGCCTGTTTGCAAATGGTATCGGCTTGCTGTTGCGTCAGCCGCCCTGCTTGCAAGAGTGCGCGGGCGAGGCCAGGCATTGCATTAGTTGATGCCGAACTAGGAAGGACTGCAGCCATGAATTTACGCCAGGAGCATCAGGAAGTGCATTAGATAATGCCTCCAGGCACCTGTTTTGTAAAGATATCCTGCGGGAAATGTTACTTTTCACGCACAAGGCCTGATACAGCCCGCTGAGCAGGCTGTATTTTGGCAGTGTTACAGGTGTGGAGTCGGCGGCGGCATCGCATTGCAGTGTCGCGATGCGGCCTTGGCCTTAGTGATTGCGGTTGACGGCGAAGGCGCTGAGTTTGAGCAGCGCATCCTTGAACGGATTGTCCGGCAAGCCGGCGATGGAAGCGGTGGCGCGGGCCGATGCTTCTTCGGCTTTGCGCTTGGTGTAATCCAGGGCGCCGGAGGTGGTGACCGCCTGCAGTACGGCGTCGAAATGCTGTTCGTCGCCGTTTTCTATGCAGCTGCGCACCAATTCCCTTTGTTCCGGCGTGCCGTGTTCCATCAGGTAGATCAGAGGCAGCGTTGCCTTGCCTTCGCGCAGGTCATCGCCGACGTTTTTGCCGATGTCGTCGGCCTGGCCCGAGTAATCCAGCACATCGTCGATCAGCTGGAAGGCGGTGCCGAGCGAGCGGCCGTATTCTGCCGCCGCTTCGATTTCATCGTCGGAGGCGCCGGCGATCAGGGTGCCGAGCTGGGCTGCGGCTTCGAACAGTTTGGCGGTTTTTGAGCGTATGACCTGGGTGTAGCGTTCTTCCGACACGTCGGGATCGTGCATATTTAACAACTGCAACACTTCGCCTTCGGCAATCACATTGGTGGCGTCAGCCAGGATTTGCATGATGCGGATATCGCCGACCGAGACCATCATCTGGAAGGCGCGCGAATACAGGAAGTCGCCAACCAGTACCGAGGCGGCATTGCCGAACAGTGCATTGGCGGTCTTGCGGCCGCGGCGCAGCGAGGATTCGTCGACTACGTCGTCGTGCAGCAGGGTTGCCGTATGGATAAATTCGACGACCGCCGCCAGCTGGTGGTGGTCGCTGCCGCGATAGCCGTATGCATTCGCCATCAGCAGCACCAGTACCGGGCGGATGCGTTTGCCGCCGGCACTGATAATGTAGTCGGCGATCTGATTGACCAGCGCAACTTCAGAGTGAAGTTTCTGGCGAATCACGGTATCGACTGCATTCAAATCGGCTGCGATAGGTTGTATTAGCAGGTTTTGAGCGGAGGGTGCGGAAGCGGAAACCAAGTTGAGCCTGATCAATAAGCGTTAATTTATGGAATTATACGACGAGCCGGCCCGGAAACGTTGCTTACCCGCCACGCTGTAGGGGCATATGCGCGCTAAAAGGTGGTCTTTTTAGCATAGTAAACCAGGCTTTGACCGAGTTCCTAAGTCCATGTATAATTGGGGGTTTTCCCGATTCCATCTGCATTGTTGCGGGCGGATTAAAGAGAAAAAGTCCTTTAATCATTTGATGAGGTTTCACATGTACGCGGTCATAAAAACCGGTGGCAAACAATATAAAGTTGTCGCTGGTGAAAAATTCAAAGTAGAACAGATACCGGCAGACATTGGATCCGAAATCACCTTAGATCAGGTGCTCGCATTGGGCGCCGGAGAAACCATTAAGTTTGGTGCTCCACTGGTCGCTGGTGCTACGGTCCTTGCTACGGTTGTCTCCCATGGTCGTCACGACAAGGTCAAGATTTTCAAGATGCGTCGCCGTAAGCACTACCAGAAGCACCAGGGCCATCGCCAAAATTACACCGAATTGCAGATCGTTTCGATCAACGGCTAAGCCGCTGACTCGGACTAAACAGATACAAGGAGTCAGAAATGGCACATAAAAAAGGCGGCGGCACTACGCGAAATGGTCGTGACTCAGAGTCAAAACGACTGGGCGTTAAAGTCTACGGTGGTCAGGCTATCAACGCAGGCGGCATCATTGTTCGTCAACGTGGTACCAAAATGCATCCAGGCGAAAACGTCGGCATCGGCAAGGATCACACCTTGTTCGCGCTGACTGACGGCAAAGTTGCATTTGTTACCAAAGGCGCGTTGCAACGCCACTACGTTACTGTAGTACCTGCTTAATTCATTTAAGCACGCAAGGTAAGGCGAAAGCCTTCAATCGAAAGGCTCTGCCCCAGGTAGAGCCTTTTTAGTTTTAAGACGGCTAAATATTATGAAGTTTATCGACGAAGCAAAAATCGAAGTCATTGCTGGTGATGGCGGCAACGGCGTCGCATCCTTTTGTCGTGAAAAATTCAGGCCGTTCGGTGGTCCGGATGGTGGCGACGGCGGCAAAGGCGGCAGCATCTATGCGGTAGCAGACCGCAATATCAACACGCTGGTTGATTTCCGTTTTGCCAAAATGCACAAAGCCAAGAATGGCGAAAACGGTCGCGGTGCCGATTGCTACGGCAAGGGCGCGGACGATATCAAATTGCGCATGCCGGTCGGCACCCTGATTATCGATAACAACGATGGCGAACTGATCGCCGACCTGACCGAACACGGCCAGGAAGTATTGATTGCCAAGGGCGGCGAAGGCGGCTGGGGTAATATCCATTTCAAATCATCGACCAATCGCGCGCCACGGCAAAAATCCGAAGGCAAGGAAGGCGAACGACGCGAACTGCGGCTGGAGCTGAAAGTGCTCGCCGACATCGGTTTGCTCGGTATGCCGAATGCAGGCAAATCGACCTTCATTTCGGCGGTGTCGAATGCACGCCCGAAGATTGCAGATTACCCATTTACCACGCTGCACCCGAACCTGGGTGTAGTGCGCGTCAGCCACGAAAAGAGTTTCGTGATTGCCGATATTCCAGGCCTGATTGAAGGTGCCTCCGATGGTGCCGGTCTGGGTATCCAGTTCCTGCGCCATTTGCAACGCACTCGTTTGCTGCTGCATATCGTCGACCTCGCACCCTTCGACAATGTCGACCCGGTCAAGGAAGCCAAGGCCATCGTCAAGGAATTGAAGAAATACGACGAAGCGCTGTTCGACAAGCCACGCTGGCTGGTCCTGAACAAGCTGGACATGGTGCCGGAAGACGAGCGCAAGAAACGCGTGAAAGACTTCATCAAGCGCTTCGGCTGGAAAGGCCCGGTATTTGAAATTTCGGCGTTGACGCGTGATGGCTGTGCCGACCTCGTCACTGAGATTTACGAGTACATTGCGGTACAGCGCCAGGCTGAACAGCGTACCGAAGAAACACCGCAAATGGTGGAAGAAGCACGTGGCATCGATTCCATCGACCCGGATGATCCGCGTTTCAAGATCATCGACTAAATAGCTGTAGCGGATTGTCGTTGATCGACAATCCGGCATCCCACCGTTCAGGTACATCAAAACTAAAACAGAGCCGGGTTAAAAGCATGGACTCCGTCATTCAAGAAGCCAAACGCGTCATCATCAAAGTCGGTTCTTCACTCGTCACCAATGACGGCAAGGGCCTGGATGCCAATGCCATCCAGAAATGGGCGGCACAAATCGCGCAATTGCGAGCACTCGGCAAGGAAGTCGTGCTGGTCAGTTCCGGTGCGATAGTTGAAGGCATGCAGCGCCTGGGTTTCGACAAGCGTCCGGTCGGCATCCATGAATTGCAGGCCTGCGCGGCAGTCGGTCAAATGGGCCTGGCGCAGATTTACGAAACCAGTTTCCGCCAGCACGATGTGCGCACCGCGCAGATCCTGTTGACACATGCTGATCTGGCCGATCGTGAGCGCTACCTGAATGCGCGCTCGACTTTATTCACGCTATTGCGTCTCGGTGTGGTGCCCATCATCAATGAAAACGATACGGTGGTCACCGACGAAATCAAATTCGGCGACAACGACACGCTGGGTGCATTGGTTGCCAACCTGATTGAAGCCGATGCACTGATCATCCTGACCGACCAACGCGGTCTGTTCAGCGCTGATCCGCGCAAGGACCCGAACGCCGTGTTCATCCATGAAGCCAAGGCCGGTGACCTGGCGCTGGAAGCGATGGCCGGCGGTGCCGGTAGCAGCCTCGGACGTGGCGGCATGCTGACCAAGATCCTGGCGGCGAAACGCGCTGCATTATCCGGCGCGCATACGGTGATTGCCTGGGGCCGCGAAGACAATGTGCTGACGCGCCTGGCCGGCGGTGAAGCGATAGGTACCCAATTGACCGCGCAGACTGCGCAACTGACCGCGCGCAAGCAATGGATGGCGGATCACCTGCAAACCGCGGGTGCGGTAGTGCTGGATAACGGTGCGGTGCAAAAGTTGACGGCTGAAGGCAAATCGCTATTGCCTATCGGCGTGACCGAGGTCAGCGGCAGTTTCGGCCGCGGTGACGTGATTACCTGTATCGATCAGGGCGGCCGTGCCGTGGCGCGCGGGATCAGCAATTATGCAAGTTCGGATGCGCGTCGCATCATGCGCAAACCATCGGCGGATATCGCGGCAATTCTTGGCTTCGTGGAAGAGCCTGAACTGATACATAGGGACAACCTGGTCTTGCTGTAATGGATAGCTCAATAATAAAAAAGGACGCATTTGCGTCCTTTTTTATTTACTCCCGCAACAACTCATCGGTCAGTGTCCTGCGGTACTTCATGCGTTCCAGCATTTCTTTCTCATTCCCGACTATCGTCAGATTGCTGCAAAAGTAATCCTGCGCCAATGCTGCATGCTGGCGGTTTACCTTGCTGCGCACGATGCCTTCCCACTGGTTGCGGCGGGATGGCGCCCATGTGCCGTCTTCCCGTCCCAGTGCATAGATTTTTTTCTCAAAGGTGGCGCAGCGTATACCTTCATAGCTGACGTTTTTGGCACCGCCCTGGCTGACCGCGACCAGCGTATAGCGGATAACGCCATCCTTGCCTATCGCCAGCGATTTGGTGTCGATGGCAAAAGTCTGGGTCGCGGTTGGGCCGACATAAAAAGGCTGCAGGTTTTCGGCCTTCGGTGCCGGCGGTGGCGGCACTTCAAGTTCTTCCCAGTTTTTTGCCTCGGCTTCTTCGAAGCCTTTGTTGTACTCCAGTTGTTGCGCGGTGGAAATGTGTGCGCTTGCCAACAGCAGTAAACCGAGCAGGGTGCGTGGTAAGCGGCGTGAGGAGAAGAAAGACTTATTCATTTTCAGGTTTGGTCTTTACGGTAGATGGTTCGTCGGGTTTGCGCGACGCATGCGTCTGGCGCAGGTAACGAGCCGTATTGTGTTGTGGCGGGACATGTTGCGTCGGGCGTGACAGGAAGCGTGATAATTCCTGCAAGGCGCGCTGATAGACATCGCGTTTGAATTCGATCACGACATCCAGTGGCACCCAGTAATCATGCCAGCGCCAGGCGTCGAATTCCGGATGTTCGGTCATGCGTAAATTGACATCGCAATCACGTCCGACCATGCGCAGCAGGAACCAGATCTGCTTTTGGCCCCTGTAATGACCACGGATTTCCCGCTTGATGAAATGATCCGGCACTTCGTAGCGCAGCCAGTCGCGCGTACGCCCGATGATTTTGACGTGCTCCGCCCGCAAGCCGACTTCTTCTTCCAGCTCGCGGTACATCGCCTGTTCGGGGGTTTCGCCGAATTTAATGCCGCCCTGGGGGAATTGCCACGAATGCTCGCGCACCCGCTTGCCCCACCATACTTCATTCCTGGTGTTGATCAGAATGATGCCGACGTTAGGGCGAAAGCCTTCACGGTCCAGCATGTTGTACCTCAAAACTTTCTGCGGCTAACGGACCCTCAATCGAACATCGTCACCTGTGCGGCCTTATACCGTCGGCGCGCGCAATGACGCGCGAACAACGGAGATAGCAATCAATTGTACGAAGAGTGGGTGCATCAGCCAGCTAATCCTTTAAAATTGAGTTGATTATAACCCTCTCTCTTTTTAAAAAGAATTCATCGTCATGCGCGCATCCCGTTTTTTCATTTCCACCCTCAAAGAAGCTCCTTCCGACGCCGAGATCGTCAGCCACAAGCTGATGATGCGCGCCGGCATGATCAAGCGTATCGGTTCCGGTATTTACACCTATATGCCCATGGGTTTGCGCGTGATCCGCAAGGTGGAAGCGATTATCCGTGAGGAAATGAATAATGCCCACGCGATCGAGCTCTTGATGCCATTAGTGCAACCGGCCGAGTTGTGGCAGGAAACCGGTCGCTGGGACAAGATGGGCGCCGAGTTGATGCGCGTCAAGGACAGGCATGGCCGCGAATTCGCGATCCAGCCGACTTCGGAAGAAGTCGTGACCGATGTGGTGCGGACTGAAATCAAGTCCTATCGCCAGTTACCTATCAATTTTTATCATATCCAGACCAAGTTCCGCGACGAGCGTCGTCCACGCTTCGGCCTGATGCGCGGTCGCGAATTCACGATGAAAGACGCTTACTCTTTCGATCGCGATATCGAGGGCCTGAAGCGTTCGTATCAAATCATGTTCGATGCCTACGTCAAGATTTTCAACCGCTTCGGCCTGCAATTCCGCGCGGTGGCTGCCGACAACGGTGCGATTGGCGGTTCCGGTTCGCATGAATTCCACGTGATCGCCGATACCGGTGAAGACGCGCTGGTGTACTGCCCGAACTCGGATTACGCGGCCAATATGGAAGCGGCGGAAGCGCTGCCATTGAGCAGCGAGCGTGCGGCACCGACCCAGGCCCTGACCAAGACCGCAACGCCGGGCAAGGCCAAGTGCGAAGACGTGGCGGCCTTGCTGAACCTGCCTTTGGCGCAAACCGTCAAATCCATCGTATTGACGGTGGAAAAGGAAGACAAAGGCGTGAGCAGCAAGCAAGTCTGGCTCCTGCTCTTGCGCGGTGACCATGAATTGAATGAAGTCAAAGCAGCCAAAATCCCTGGCATCGCCGGTTACCGCTTTGCCAGCGAGGCGGAAATCGTCGAATGGTTCGGCACGCCTCCAGGCTACCTCGGCCCGATCAATACCAGGAAGCCGGTAAATGTGGTGGTTGATCGCACCGTTGCCAATATGCATGACTTTGTCTGCGGCGCGAATGAAGTCGATTTCCACTTTACAGGTGTGAACTGGGGGCGCGATTTGCCGGAAGCGCAGGTATTCGATATCCGCAATGTAGTCGAAGGCGATCCATCGCCGGACGGCAAGGGCGCGCTGGCAATTCAACGCGGCATTGAAGTCGGTCACGTATTCCAGCTGGGTACCGCGTATTCCGAATCGATGAAAGCGACTTACCTCGATGAAAACGGCAAGCCGCAACTGATCCAGATGGGTTGCTACGGCATTGGCGTGACACGCATCCTGGGTGCTGCGATTGAGCAAAACTTCGACGACAAAGGCATCATCTGGCCGACCGCACTGGCGCCATTTGAAGTGGTCCTGTGTCCTATGGGCTATGACCGTAGCGAAGCCGTCAAGGCGGAAACCGACAAACTGTATGCCGCACTGCAGGCCGCCGGCGTCGATGTCATCCTCGACGACCGGGGTGAGCGTCCGGGCGCGATGTTCGCCGATTGGGAATTGATCGGCGTACCGCATCGCATCGTGGTCGGTGATCGCGGCCTGAAAGAAGGCAAGCTGGAATACCAGGGCCGTCGTGATGCGGCGGCCACGCCGGTTGCGCTGGAAGAAATGCTGGGCTTCATCCAGGCCAAGCTGGCCAATTGAGATCCGGACGATGCGTCAGGCCAGCGTGAAATGGGCAGGGCAGGACTTGAGTAAGAATCAGCTCGCCCGTCCCGTATGCGCTGCACCGGCATCTTCGTTGCCGACCGCCGGCCGCTATCTGTCCGCTTTCATTTGCGCCTGTTGCTTCACGCTGCTGGCTGGCACCGCCAGTGCCGGTAACCAGAAGGAAGAGGCGATGGCCGACGCGGTGCGTATCGCGCTGTCGCGTGCAATTACCGATCCACGGCCGCCGATCCCGCAATTTGCCGGTATCGATGAACGTCTTGAATATCTGCACTGGCTGGGCGAGATGTCGGACCGTTTGTACAAGAAGCTGCCGGACCGGCAAGTGCGACTCGAATTCCTGCGCACCACCTGGTATGAAGCGCGCCGCGCCGGTCTGGATCCGGCTCTGGTGCTGGGTTTGATACAGGTCGAATCGGCCTTCCGCAAATACGCGGTGTCGCCGGTTGGCGCGCATGGCTATATGCAGGTCATGCCGTTCTGGACGCGCGTGATCGGTGACGGTGATCGCAGCAAGCTATTCCATATGCAAACCAATTTACGCTTCGGCTGCTCGATCCTGCGCATGTACCTGGATATGGAACGTGGCGATTTATACCTGGCTTTGGGGCGTTATAACGGCAGTCGCGGCCGTCCGGAATATCCGAATGCGGTGCTGGCGGCCTGGAAGAAATGGGAGCATCAGCGGGACCCGATTACCAGCGTGGTTGCCGAAGGTGGCGCGCAGCGCAAGTAAGCCGCGAGGTAATTGACTGCAGATACAAAAACGCCCGCGCGATGCGGGCGTTTATGTTTGGCACAGAGACAAAATTATTTCAGGTGACCCGAGATGAGTTTGGTCATCTCAAACATGGACACTTGTTTTTTGCCGCCAAAAACAGCTTTCAGCTTTTCATCCGCATCGATCATGCGTTTGTTGGCTTCATTTTGCAGCTTGAACTTCTTGATGTATTCCCACACTTTTTTCGTTACTTCAGTGCGTGGAGCTGGCGATGCACCGATAACAGCGGCCAGAACTGCGGACGGTGTTACTGGTTTCATGAATGCGGCGTTAGGCTTGCGTGCGGTCGCTGGCTTTTTCGCTGCAACTTTTTTCGCTGCTGGTTTTTTAGCGGCTACTTTTTTAGCAGGAGCGGCTTTCTTGGCCGGCGCTGCTTTTTTTGCTGGTGCTGCTTTTTTCGCTACGGGTTTTTTCGCAGCTGGTTTCTTGGCGGCCGGTTTAGTGGCCGCTGGTTTTTTGGCTGTTGCCATCTTCAAACCTCCTTCACATTGTGTTGGGAAATTGCGCCAATTCACGCACCGTCAATAGTGGTGTGGTTTTTCTTGCTACGCAAGTGTTTTTTATGCGTTTCCCTCTGTATTTGTAGGCTGCAAGCCACGTATGGCGCAAGGCTGGAAGCGCGAATGCTTTATTCGATTCGGCGACGCAGTTTTTTCATTTGTTTACATGGCGTGAAAGCGGCGGATTTTTGCAGTTTTACGAGCCGGAAAACGGCGTCGGCTACGCCCGTTTTTTGTGCGTGTTGGCGGAAGGGGCGGGAAGCGGGGACGGCAGAATAAGAAAAAGCCCGGTCTTGCGAACCGGGCTTTGGCTGGAAACAGCTGGGAAAATCAGCGCATGCCGGGCAGCATTCCCTTCATGCCGCGCATCATTTTCATCATATTGCCGCCCTTGAGCTTCTTCATCATGCTTTGCATTTGCTCGAATTGCGTCAGCATGCGGTTGACTTCCTGCACCTGGACGCCGGCCCCGGTGGCGATACGGCGCTTGCGCGAAGCCTTGATCAATTCCGGTTTGGCGCGCTCTTGTGGCGTCATCGAATTGATGATGCCTTCCATCCGCACCACCTGTTTGTCGGCCATGCCCATATTGGCACCGGCCGCCGCCTGTTGCAGTTGCGCCGGCAATTTATCCATCAGATTGGACATGCCGCCCATTTTCTTCATCTGCGCCAATTGCGATTTGAAGTCGTTCAAATCGAATTTGCCGCCGACCTTGATCTTTTGCGCCAGGCCTTGCGCGGCTTCCATGTCGACGCCCTTGCGCGCTTCTTCCACCAGCGCCAGGATGTCGCCCATACCGAGGATACGGTCGGCCATACGGGCCGGATCAAAGGCTTCCAGGCCGTCGAGTTTTTCCGCGACGCCGGCGAATTTGATCGGTTTGCCGGTGATGTGGCGAACCGACAGCGCGGCACCGCCACGTGAATCACCGTCCAGTTTGGTCAGCACGATACCGGTCAGCGGCAGTGCATCGCTGAAGGCCTTGGCGGTATTGATCGCATCCTGGCCCAGCATCGCGTCGACCACGAACAGGGTTTCTATGGGTTTGACCGCTGCGTGCAGGGCCTTGATTTCCAGCATCATCGCTTCGTCGATGCCGAGGCGACCGGCGGTATCGATGATCAGGACATCGTGGTAATGACGTTTGGCGTAATCCAGTGCGGCCAGCGCGATATCGACCGGCTTGTCGCTGGCTTGCGACGGGAAGAAGTCCGCACCAACCTGGGCCGTGACGGTTTCCAGCTGGCCGATTGCGGCCGGACGATAGACGTCGGCGGAAACGGTCAGGACTTTTTTCTTCTTTTGCTCGCGCAGGTATTTGGCCAGCTTACCGACGGTGGTGGTTTTACCTGCACCTTGCAGACCGGCCATCAGGATGATCGCCGGCGGCTGGGTGGCGAAGTTCAGTTGCGACGCTTCCGGGCCGAGATCGGCACCCATGATCGCAGCCAGTTCACGCTGGACCACGCCGACCAGTGCCTGGCCTGGCGTCAGCGAGCCGACGACATCTTCGCCCATCGCTTTTTCTTTGACGCGGCTGATGAATTCGCGCACGGCGGGCAAGGCAACGTCGGCTTCGAGCAGGGCCAGACGAACTTCGCGCAGCATTTCTGCAGTATTGGTTTCCGTCAGGCGCGCTTCTCCGCGCATGGTTTTGACGGCTTTGGCTAAGCGTTGGGTAAGATTGTCGAGCATGGATAGTGGCTGGTATGAGTCAAGGGGGGTGCAACAGACGACAGCGGCGCCGGCAAACTTCAGCGCACTGCAGCGATTAGCCTCATTTTAACCGATGCACCGCCGGATGCGCCGGGATGACTGAGATAGTTGCAGCCTTGCTATTTATATAGTGTGCGCGCAGGAGCCGGGCTCGGGGAAATCCGCCGGTCGGCAAATTTTTGGTGCACAAACACATCTTGTATAAGCGTTTTGGCCCGGCTAATGGTAATGTCACGGGAGCAATTTCACCGCAGACACAAAGGCGCTGGCGGCGAGCTTGCAAAAGCGGCGCACGGCCGCTGCTACCGACCGGGCCCAGGCCTTACATGGTGTAAACTTAAGCGATGTATACATACTTCTTTGTCTTGGCTGCATTGTTTTACGCGGCTTGCGCTTTCTTGCCGTCCAAACACGGGACCGCAATTTCAACCGGCACCCTGATCGGTTGGCTGCTGCACGGCGCTGCGCTCTGGGTCGACGTCATCGGCCATGGCTCCCTGCGCATGGGTTTTGCCATCATGTTGTCCGCTGCCTTATGGATTTCAGTCGCGGTTTACTGGCTGGAAAACCGCAATTTCAGCCTCGACGGTTTGCGTATCCTGGTCTTGCCCTGCGCCGCAATCGGCGTATTGCTGCCGACCGTTTTCGCCGGCAGCGTGATTCCACTCGATGGCAAGTCGGCGCTGTTCCCCTGGCATATCGCGATTGCGATGCTGGCTTACGCCACCCTCACTATTGCCGCTTTCCATGCGGTGCTGATGGCCTTGCAGGAATCCAAGCTGCATACCCGCCTGAGTGTGCAAAAGACCGGCTGGTTTGCGCTGGCGATCGACAGGTTGCCGGCCTTGCTGACGATGGAAAAATTACTGTTCCGCCTGATCGGTATTGGTTTCTTCCTGCTGACCCTGACGGTGTTGTCAGGTGTTGTGTTTTCCGAGGAATTATTTGGCAAGGCTTTCAAGTGGGAACATAAAACCATTTTCACCATGCTGTCGTGGATACTGTTCGGCGTCTTGCTGGCAGGGCGCCGGTGGCGTGGCTGGCGCGGCAAGACCGCGCTCAGTTTTACGCTGACCGGTTTCACCACCTTGTTCCTCGCCTATGTCGGCAGCCGCTTCGTGTTTGAAGTGATCCTGCACCGGAGCCTGGCATGAAGCTCCTGTTGTGGGCCGGCGTCATCGTCGCGGTGATCTGGATACTGCGCAGCAAAAAAGCCAACAAGGCCGAAGCGCCGCAAGCCAAGGCGCCATCCGCCACGCGCGAAATTGAATCCATGCTGAGTTGTGCCCATTGCGGCACGCATTTCCCTGCATCCGAGGCGGTAGTGGATGCATCCAATCAGGCATTTTGCAGCGCTGAACATCGCCGTCAGCACGCGGCGCACTAATACATGGCGCAAACCAAACCGGTGTTAGCGGATACGCGCGATACCTTCTGGCGGACCTTGCAGGCTTTTGCCCTGACCCGCACGCTGATCGCCGGCGTCTTGCTCGGCTACTTTGGCATGGGCGCCACCAAGCTGTGGCAGCACAAGGATAATTTCTGGACTGCCTGCATCGTTTATCTGGCGCTGGCCCTGTTGTTTGTCGTCTTGTCCCTGTACTGGCGTCGTCGCTTCCTGTTGCAGGTGGTGGTGCAGATAGCCGTTGATATCGCCGCCATCACCATGCTGTACCTGACCGCGGGCGGCATCAAGAGCGGCCTCGCGATCCTCTACCTTTTTCCCTTGGCCGGTGGCGCGATCCTGGCACCGCTGGTGCTGGCGCTTTTCTTTGTTTCGGTCGTGACGTTTGTGCTGCTGGCGGAAAACGGTTACCAGCTGCTGAATGAAAATGCCGACATCTCATCGTCGCAAGTAGGTTTGTATGGCGCGGCTTTTTTCATCATTATCTTTGCGATCAACCGGCTGGCGGCACGCCTGATCAAGCAGGAAACGCTGGCGCGCGGTCGTGGTCGGGCCTTGCATGTGCAGCAGGCGATCAATCGCCTGGTCATTGCCGATATGGAAGACGGCATCCTGGTGGTCGATCGCAAAGGACGTGTTCTCACCTGTAATCCGGCGGCGGCCCGCATGCTGGGTTTGTCTTTCCCGCATGTCGGCGATTACGGCAAATTATCCGATATGGTGTGGCTGGCACCGATTGCCGCCGCTTACTCCGCGTGGGGCGCACGTTCCGGTTTGCGCGTGCCGACCCAGCCGCATACACAGCAACAGACGCCGACTTTTGTCTTTATCAAGCACACCGAAGAAAATACGCTGCAGGGCGGCAGCACCATCATGGGTGGCCGGCGTGAATTGATGACGCATTTAAAATTGCGCTTCGCACGGGTGGATGCCGACGGCGTACTGGAAGACCGGGTCGTGATTTTCCTGCAGGATGTGACAGAAATTGAAAACCAGGCGCAGCAACTGAAGCTGGCCTCGATGGGCCGGCTCACCGCCAGCATCGCGCACGAGGTACGGAATCCCTTATCGGCGATCGGCCATGCCACTTCCCTGTTGAAGGAAGATGATCTCAACGCCGGCCAACAGCGCCTGCTCTCCATCGTCAGTGACAATGTGGCGCGCCTGAACCGGATGATTGAAGACATCCTGAAACTGTCGCGCAAGGCACATCAGTATCATGAGCCGCTTTCCCTCGGCCTGCTGTTCGACGACCTTTTGAGCGAGTTAAGTGAAATACATGAGATCAAGGACGGCATGATCGCGGTGGCGGATATGAAGCCCTATAAAGTCCGTTTCGATCCGTTGCATTTGCGCGAAATCGTCTTGAACTTGCTGACAAATGCGTTACGCTACGCCAGTGGAGCCCCCGCCAGCATCCGTATATATATAGTAGCCATGCCCGGACACAGGCTGGAATTGCATGTGCAGGACGACGGGGCGCAAATCAGTTCGGCAGTACGCGCCCATTTGTTCGAACCGTTTTATACGACCTCGAACAAGGGCACCGGCCTCGGCCTCTACCTGGCACGTGAGCTATGCCTGAATAATGGCGCGATGCTGAACTATGAATACCGGACGAATGATGAACACAGTTCGCCATCCGGCCGTTTTGTGATTACTTTTGCCACCAACGAAGCTGTTTAAATGTCCTCCAACCGTACAAGCTGCGCATCATGACTTCTCCTCGTATTCTTATCGTCGATGACGAGGCGGACCTGCGCGAGTTGCTGGAAATTACACTCGTCAAAATGGGCCTGGATATCGATAGTGCGCAAAACCTAGCGGTTGCACGCGACTATCTGCAGCAGCATGAATATGCTCTGGTGCTGACCGATATGCGTTTGCCGGATGGGCTGGGCATAGAGCTGGTGCAGGAAATTACCGCGCAATACAAAAATACCCCGGTTGCCGTGATTACCGCTTTTGGCAGTGCCGACAATGCAGTGGTCGCCTTGAAAGCCGGTGCCTTTGATTATTTGTCGAAACCGGTCGGACTGGAGCAACTGCGCGTCATGGTGCGCTCCGCCTTGCGCATCAGCCAGGCTGATGAACAACCGACTGCCAAAGTGGCGGTGCCGCCGGCCTTGCGCTTGATGGGGCAATCGGAAGCGATGCTGGCCTTGCGCGCACAAATTGCCCGGCTGGCGCGCAGCATGGCGCCAGTCGCCATCAGCGGTGAATCCGGCAGCGGCAAGGAATTGGCCGCACGCGATATCCATGCGCAGAGTGCGCGTAGCGATAAACCATTTGTCGCCGTCAATTGCGGTGCGATCCCGGAAGCGCTGATGGAAGCCGAATTCTTCGGTTACCGCAAAGGCGCGTTTACCGGCGCCGTCGATGACCGCGATGGCTTTTTCCAGGCGGCCAATGGCGGCACCCTGTTGCTGGATGAGGTGGCGGACCTGCCGCTGGCGATGCAAGTCAAATTGCTGCGCGCGATCCAGGAACGCCGGGTACGCAAAGTGGGGGCGACGGTCGAAGAGCCGGTCGATGTACGTATTATTAGTGCGACGCATCAAAACCTGCACGATTGCGTCGGACGCGGCACCTTCCGCCAGGATTTGTATTACCGCCTGAATGTGATCGAATTGAATTTGCCGCCCTTGCGCGAGCGCCTTGACGATATCGCCCTGCTGGCGCAAGCCATCCTGACCCGCCTCGATGCCGGGCAGGCCAAATTGGCGCCGGCGGCACTGGAAGCTTTGCTGGCTTATTCCTTCCCCGGCAATGTACGCGAGCTGGAAAATATCCTGGAGCGCGCGCTGGCTTTTGCCAACGACGGCGTGATCGAGGTCACGGACCTGGTCCTGAAAGCCGCGCATACACCGAAAGCGGTGGCGCTGGAAGTGGCTGAAGCCGCGGTCGTGGCGGAGCAGCCGGCGGCCGTAACTGACGCCAAGCCGCTAACAGCAGTCAACGATTTGCCGGGTTCGCTGCCCGATCACCTGGATGACGTGGAGCGCGAAATCATCCGCCGCGCCTTGAGCAAGACCCAGTTCAATCGGACCCAGGCCGCCGAATTGCTCGGCATCAGCTTCCGCCAGCTGCGTTACCGGATGCAGCGGCTGGACATCAATGCACCGGAATAAGACTTTGCACAAACAGTCACACTCTTTTCAGATCGATGCGGCAGGATGGGCGGTCGGTGCGCAGCATCTGCCTTCGCCCAATTTTGATGCGCGCGCCGAAGGAACGGAAATTGCATTGCTGGTGATACATAACATCAGTTTGCCGCCGGGGCAGTTTGGCGGGCCGTTTATTGCCGACCTGTTCCTGAACCAGCTGGATTATGAAGCGGATCCGTATTTTGACCAGTTGCGGCCTTTGCGGGTGTCGGCGCATTTCCTGATCCGGCGTGATGGCGCGGTGCTGCAGTTTGTATCGGCCAATGACCGGGCCTGGCATGCCGGCGTTTCTTCATTTTGCGGACAAGAGCGTTGCAATGATTTTTCGATCGGCATCGAACTGGAAGGAACGGACTTTGAGGCTTTTGCGGATGCGCAGTATGCGGCGCTGGCAGCGCTGACGCTGGCGCTGAAAACGGCTTACCCGCTGATGCATGTGACCGGGCACGAGCATATTGCACCCGGTCGCAAAACCGATCCGGGACCGTTTTTTGACTGGAGCGGGTATGAAGCGCGTTATCGCCTGCTGCAAAAACAGGCAAATCCCGGGCAGGCCGCACCAGATTTGGCGTTCCGCTTAATGTAAAAAATGCAGCGATGCAATCCCATATATTCTTATAAAAAAATATATCTTCAACTACTGAAAAATTGATTGCATCCTCGAGTTTCACGCACTAGAATTAGTGCAGATCGTGAGTTTCGCACTAGATGTAGTGAGTTTTCGGTCCCGCCTTAGGTTTGTTCAGTTAGATGCACCTTCATGCAATTTGTTAATTCATATTAAGTAAGGGCTCTGGGCAGATGCCATATAAAACTAGAAAAATGGGAGTGGCATTGGCGTTCAACGTAGATATCTGCGTTTTAAGCTGTAATACAAGCTCTGATACGTGGATGTCATCCAGGCAAAACAATTTCGTGAAACCGGCAGTAACCGGTTTTCCCTCTTAAAAAAAGTACGGCAATATTGCCAGCAATCCCTATTGAAGGAGTCGTAATGCTCTCTACGCAAGAAATTTCAGCCAAATCACCGACAGAAATTGGCAACATCGCGTCCCTCGCGGTTGCACCGTCGACTTCCAATACACAGACCGTTGGTCTGGGCGAACATCGCATTATTCGTCGTAATGGCGCCGTTGTCGGTTTTGAGCCATCGAAGATTTCCATCGCTGTGACCAAGGCGTTTTTGGCTGTCAACGGCGGCCAGGGTGCAGCATCGGCGCGCGTACGCGAGCTGGTTGAGCAACTGACTTCGAATGTCGTCAATGCGCTGGTGCGTCGCCAGCCAGCCGGCGGCACCTTCCATATTGAAGATATCCAGGACCAGGTTGAACTGGCCCTGATGCGTTCCGGTGAACACGATGTCGCGCGTGCTTACGTGCTGTATCGCGCCAAGCGTATGGAAGAGCGTGCGCAGCAGCAAGCCGCCAAGCCAGTCGCAGAAACACATCAATTGCACGTCACGGAAGATGGCCAGCGTCGTCCGCTGGACATGAATCAGGTCCGCGACCTGATCAGCGCCGCATGTATCGGCCTGGAAAAACACGTTGATGCCGAAGCCATCCTGCACGAAACAGTCAAGAATCTGTACGACGGCGTACCGGTCGAAGAATTGCACAAGTCGGCGATCCTGGCAGCGCGCGCGCTGATGGAAAAAGATCCGGCCTACAGCACCGTGACCGCACGTTTGCTGATGCACACCATTCGCAAGGAAGTATTTGGCCAGGAAGTGGCACAAGCTGATGCGCCTGCACAGTACCTGGAATACTTCCCGAAATTCATCAAAAAAGGTATCGAAGCAGAATTGCTGGATGCCAAACTCGGTCAGTTCGACCTGAAAAAACTGGGCGATGCACTGGTTCCCGAGCGCGACCTGCAATTCGGTTACCTCGGCCTGCAAACCCTGTATGACCGCTACTTCCTGCACATCCGCGATACCCGTATCGAAATGCCGCAAGCATTCTATATGCGCGTGGCGATGGGCCTGGCACTGAACGAAATCAACCGCGAAGAACGCGCGATCGAGTTCTACAACCTGCTGTCGAGCTTCGACTTCATGAGCTCGACCCCGACCCTGTTCAACTCCGGCACCCAGCGTTCACAGCTGTCATCGTGCTACCTGACCACGGTTGCCGACGACCTCGACGGCATCTACGAAGCGATCAAGGAAAACGCCTTGCTGGCCAAATATGCCGGCGGCCTGGGTAATGACTGGACGCCGGTTCGTTCGCTGGGCGCGCACATCAAGGGCACCAACGGCCGTTCGCAAGGCGTGGTTCCGTTCCTGAAAGTAGTCAACGACACCGCAGTTGCGGTTAACCAGGGCGGCAAACGTAAGGGCGCAGTCTGCGCTTACCTGGAAACCTGGCACATGGATATCGAGGAATTCCTCGACCTGCGTAAAAACACCGGCGATGACCGTCGTCGTACGCACGATATGAATACCGCGAACTGGATCCCTGATCTGTTCATGAAGCGCGTCATGGAAAAAGGCGAATGGACACTGTTCTCGCCATCCGACGCACCAGACCTGCACGACAAGGTCGGCAAGGCTTTCGAAGCGGCTTACACCGGCTATGAAGCCAAGGCGGCGCGCGGCGAACTGAAACTGTTCAAGAAAGTCCAGGCGCTGGACCTGTGGCGCAAAATGCTGTCGATGCTGTTCGAAACCGGCCATCCATGGATCACATTCAAGGATCCTTGCAACATCCGTTCGCCACAGCAACACGTGGGCGTGGTTCACAGCTCGAACCTGTGCACCGAGATCACACTCAACACCAATGATTCGGAAATCGCCGTCTGCAACCTGGGTTCGGTCAATATGCCGGCCCATATGAAAGACGGCCAGCTGGATCACGTCAAGCTGCAAAAAACGGTTCGTACCGCCATGCGCATGCTGGATAACGTGATCGATATCAACTATTACGCAGTCAAGAAAGCACGTGATTCCAACCTGCGCCACCGTCCGGTCGGCCTCGGCATCATGGGTTTCCAGGATTGTTTGCACATGATGCGCATTCCTTACGCTTCGGATGAAGCAGTACAGTTTGCCGACCGTTCGATGGAGGCCGTCTGCTACTACGCTTACTACGCTTCGACCGAACTGGCGGAAGAGCGTGGCCGTTACAGCTCTTACCGTGGCTCGCTGTGGGATCGTGGCATCCTGCCGCAAGATTCGCTGAAACTGTTGCAGGAAGAGCGCGGCGGCTACCTCGAAGCCGACCTGACTGAAACCCTGGACTGGACACCGTTGCGTGAACGCATCAAGCAATTCGGTATGCGTAACTCGAACTGCGTCGCGATTGCACCGACCGCGACCATCTCGAACATCATCGGCGTCTCGGCTTGTATCGAACCGACTTACCAGAACCTGTACGTCAAATCGAACCTGTCCGGCGAATTCACTGAAATCAATGAATACCTGGTACGTGATTTGAAAGCACGCGGTTTGTGGGACGAAGTCATGATTTCCGACCTCAAATACTTCGACGGCAGCCTGGCCAAGATCGATCGCATCCCGCAAGACCTGCGCGACATCTACTCGACGGCGTTTGAAGTTGAGCCTAAATGGCTGGTGGAAGCGGCATCGCGTCGTCAAAAATGGATCGATCAGGCACAATCGCTGAACATCTATATGGCAGGCGCTTCGGGCAAAAAACTCGACGACACCTACAAACTGGCATGGTTGCGTGGCCTGAAAACCACTTACTACCTGCGTACCATGGGTGCAACGCATACCGAAAAATCGACCTCGAAAACCGGTGCACTGAACGCGGTTGATTCCGGTGCGCCATCTTCGGCAGCGCAAGCTGCGGCAGAAACCGACGGTCCGGCTTGCATGCTGCGCCCTGGTGATGCAGGATTCGAGGAATGCGAAGCTTGCCAATAAGCTGCAATGATTTGCCGCTAATTAGTAGCCGGACAGTCAGTGAGCACTAAATAAGCAGCAAATCAGTAAGGAATCAGTAGCATAAACGGCGCTGCACAGCCGGCATTGAGCAGGGCAGGCAGCGTCGGATTGAACTAGATGGAAAGAATGCAGACAAAGGATTAAGCGCTTTTGTTCTGCAATGACGGTGTCAATACACCTGCGGAATACGAATAAGGAAATAAGTCATGCTAAGTTGGGATGAAGAAGTAACACCGGCAGCACCTGCGCCAGCAGCGCAGCCAGCATTGCAACCGGCTTTGCAGCAAGTGCGTGATGCAGCCGCACAACGCCTGCAAACACAAGATGTGGCACTGGATCCTGCGCTGGTAGCGAAGAACGCTGCCGCAGTTGATCCGACCCGCCGTATGGATGCTGCCGACAAGCGCGTCATCAACGGCCAGACCGACGTGAACCAGCTGGTTCCGTTCAAATACAAATGGGCCTGGGACAAATACCTGGCTGGTTGCGCCAACCACTGGATGCCGCAAGAGATCAATATGCAGCGTGATATTGAGCTGTGGAAAAACCCGAACGGCCTGACCGAGGATGAGCGTCGCCTGGTGAAGCGTAATCTGGGCTTTTTCGTGACCGCCGATTCGCTGGCCGCCAACAATATCGTGCTCGGTACCTATCGCCACATTACGGCGCCGGAATGCCGCCAGTACCTGCTGCGCCAGGCATTTGAAGAAGCGATCCACACCCACGCCTATCAATACATCGTTGAATCGCTGGGCCTGGATGAAGGCGAAATCTTCAATGCTTACAATGAAGTTGAATCGATCCGCGACAAGGATCAGTTCCTGATCCCATTCATTGAAACGCTGACCGATCCTGAATTCAAGACCGGCACCACCGAGAACGACCAGAAATTGCTGCGCTCGCTCATCGTTTTTGCCTGCCTGATGGAAGGCCTTTTCTTCTATGTAGGCTTCGCGCAAATCCTCGCGCTCGGTCGTCAAAACAAGATGATGGGTGCTGCAGAGCAGTATCAATACATCCTGCGCGACGAGTCGATGCACTGCAACTTCGGCATCGATTTGATCAACACGATCAAGCTCGAAAATCCGCATTTGTGGACGCCGCAATTTCGCGAAGAGATTAAAACGTTGTTTTTACGCGCAGTAGAGTTGGAATATCGTTACGCAGAGGATACAATGCCGCGTGGAGTGCTTGGTCTTAACGCACCGATGTTCAAAGGCTATTTGAGATTCATTGCAAATCGCCGCGCACAACAAATCGGTTTGGAGCCGATGTTTGAACAAGAAGAAAATCCATTCCCATGGATGAGCGAGATGATCGATCTGAAAAAGGAGCGCAACTTTTTCGAGACCCGAGTCATCGAGTACCAAACTGGTGGCGCGCTCAACTGGGAATAAATAATTAAAAATCGCGTTGCCTTGAGCAACGCGAAAAAGCAGCAAAAAGAGTAGTTCCAAAGATGCAGTCGCTCAAACAGGAATTACAAAGACTGCGTAAAACAGGAAAGGCAACAACCAAATTTAATGAACAGTAGAAGACCTATACGATCTCATCTGCTCAAACCGCAACACTTGATTCAGTCAGGTGCGGCGGTTTTTTTCTTTAAAAAAGGTTTGTTTTTTCTGAAACAGTATTCCAATGCCGGCGTATGCGCTGGCGTTTTTTTTGGCTATAGCGGTAGCGCCGCTACGGTAGACGCATAGCCAAGTAAGGCTGAAGTGCTGCATAAGTGAGGGGATGCAGCAGTTCAGCTGGAGCCGAATTCATTAGCGCAAGCAACAAGCACGCTTGTGCCGATGAATAATTCGCCCAAACCATCGCGATGGTGCGGGAGAGTTTCAAACCTAGAAGCTTGATTTTTTCCATCACGTGAAGGAGAAACAAAATGGCAACAGCAGCAAAAAAACCAGCAGCTAAGAAACCAGCTGCAAAGAAAGCAGCAGCTAAGAAACCAGTTGCAGCGAAAAAACCAGCCGCCAAAAAACCGGTAGCTAAAAAAGCAGCAGCTAAAAAGCCAGTGGCTAAAAAAGCAGCAGCTAAAAAGCCAGTAGCTAAGAAAGCTGTAGCTAAAAAGCCAGTGGCTAAAAAAGCAGCAGCCAAAAAGCCAGTAGCTAAAAAAGCTGTAGCTAAAAAAGTCGTTGCTAAGAAAAAGCCAGTGGCTAAAAAAGCAGCCGCTAAAAAGCCAGTAGCTAAGAAAGCTGTAGCTAAAAAAGTCGTTGCTAAGAAAAAGCCAGCGGCCAAAAAAGCAGCAGCCAAAAAGCCAGCGGCTAAAAAAGCAGTTGCTAAAAAAGCTGTAGCGAAAAAGCCAGCAGCAAAAAAAGCAGCCGCTAAAAAGCCAGCAGCTAAGCCAGCAGCCAAAAAAGCTGCAGCTAAAAAGCCAGTTGCTAAAAAACCTGCAGCTAAAAAAGCAGCGCCTAAAAAGCCTGCCGCCAAGCCAGCAGCAGTAGCAGCACCTGCAGTCAAGACGGTGTTGAATCCGGCAGCAGCATGGCCGTTTCCAACGGGCACACGTCCGTAAATCCAGGTTCGCCTGGATGCGCTTGATTAATTTCAGGCACAATCCCGCTGTGTGGCTTTTGTCGCACAGCGGTTTTTTTTTAAGGAGTCTCCGTGCTGGATAGTGTATTTACGCTGATTATCGATACCGTCGCCATCGTGCTGGCGGGTGCCTTGCTGCTCAGGTTCTGGATGCAGGCGGTTCGCGTGCGTCCACCGATGGAGCTGGCACAATTTACCTATCAATTGACCGACTGGCTGGTACGTCCCTTGCGCCGGGTATTGCCGGGTGCGGGCGGTTACGACTGGGCCAGTGTGATTGGCGCTTTCCTGGTGGCGTTGGTGGCAACAGCTGTTGACTTGTTGCTGCGTGGCGGCTTCAGCGCGCAAACGCTGTTGCTCTTGTCCCTGCTGCGTGTAGTGCAGTGGGCGCTGTACGGCTTGATCGGCCTGATCCTGATCGAAGTGATTTTTAGCTGGGTGAATCCGCGTGCACCGCTGGCGCCGTTCGTGCGTGCGCTGAACGATCCGCTGATGCGGCCTTTGCGTCGGGTGGTGCCTTTGATCGGGACGGTGGATTTATCTCCGCTGGTGGCGCTGATCCTGCTGCGCATCGCGATTCAACTGGTCACTACCCTGGTGGCAGCGCTGCTGTAGACCATATTTGTGCGGCCCGGCCTGGCGCCGGTACCGCACTACAGGTCGCACTACTGATATCTCTTACAGCCGATAGCCGAAAGCCTGCTCGAAGCGATCGTCGATTTCTGCGCGTGACAATACGTGGTTTTGCGGGCCTTGATGCGCGATCTTGATCGAACCCATCAGGCTGGACAGGCGGCCGGTAGTCGCCCAGTCCATATTGTTGGTCAAACCAAACAACATGCCGGCACGGAAGGCGTCGCCGCAACCGGTCGGATCGAGAACCTGCTCTGCTTTTACGCAAGGGATGTTCAGGTGCTCGGTGCCGGTGAAGATTTCCGCGCCTTGTTCGCCGCGTGTGACGACCAACGCCGATACGCGTTCCGCGATCTGTTTCAGTGACCAGCCGGTGCGCTCGGTCAGCAATTCAGCTTCGTAATCATTGACGGCGACATAAGTTGCCAGCTCAATGAAGTTCTTCAATTCATCACCGTTAAACATAGGCAAGCCCTGGCCCGGATCGAAGATCAGCGGGATATCCAGGTCGGCGCAATGCTGTGCATGCTGCAGCATGCCGTCACGGCCGTCCGGCGCGACGATGGCGATTGCGACCTTACCGGCATCCGCCACCTTGTTGTAATGGGAAAAGCTCATCGCGCCCGGATGGAAGGCATTGATCTGGTTGCCGCCTGCATCGGTCGTGATGAAAGCCTGACCGGTATAGGAATCGTCGATGGTGGTCAGGCATTGCTGCGAAATCTGCAATTGCTCGAGGCGCTCACGGTAGGATGCGCCGTCCTGGCCGATGGTCGCCATGATGAGCGGATCGCCGCCCAGCAATTTCAGGTTGTAGGCGATATTGCCGGCGCAACCGCCGAATTCGCGACGTATGGTCGGCACCAGGAAGGACACATTGATCTTGTGCAACTGGTCCGCCAGCAAGGCTTCGGAGAAGCGACCGCCGAAGGACATGATGGTATCGAATGCAACGGAACCGCAGATTAAGGATTTCATATGAAGTATGGAATAGGCCGGAGATAAGAAATTGGTCGCCATCATACACTGTGCCCCGCCTTTACGGCGCGCAGTGCGATTCAGGGTTCAGGGGTAGAACAGGTAGACGCGGTAGCCGGAAGCTTTCAGCTGCGACAGTTCGAAAGACAGTTTGACGCTGCGTTCGCTGCTGGCGCTGAAACCGAGGCGCACATCTTCGCTATTGTGCAGATAGTCGGCTGGCGTGAAGACGCGCCTGAGCAAGGCTTTTTCATTGATGTCATTGAGCGTCAATTCTATATGCGGCCATTCCTGAGACGTACTGCTGTAGTTGCGTAGCAGCGTAGTGAGTACAAACGTATCCTTGTCGTTGGCGAGTGTTTGCAATTCGCTGGACTCAATCGAAACCTGGTCGATTTGCGCCGGCAGGTCGATCCGGCAGCCCAGCAATTTGCAGGCGTCAATCAGCACCGGTTTGGCTTGCGGGAACCAGCCGGCGATTTGATTGCGGAATACATATGCACCTTGCAGCAGGGCGGCGATCAGCAAAATGAAGCAACTGATGCCGAGGAAAATGCGCAGCTTGCGGCTCAGGCGCTGTTTGCGCCGGCCGCGTTTGAGGAAGTCCGGCTCGTCGTCGGCATCGACTTCATCCAATGCATCTTCGGCGGCTGCCTTGGCCGATTTGCGGCTACCGCGCCACGGTTTGCGTTGCAAATCGTTGATGGCCTGGTCCAGCTCATTCGGGTCGTAAGTCGACTCTGTGTTTTCCGCATTGATTTCATCCGGCAGGTCACGGGTGAAATCCAGCAGCGTCATCCTTTGCAGCGGATCTTCGGGTTTGTTGGCTTCATAAGCAGGATCCGGCACATATAGGTCGGCGTCGCGTTCAAAGCCGGCCGGGATATCGAAGTCGATTTTGCTGGCGGCAGGAACTTCGGTTGCCGGCTCTGCGCTGTCAGGTTCGGCAGCTTCATCCGCGTCATGCGCAACGGATTCCGATTCGGTGATTTCCGCGCTTGGGGCGCTGTCCTGGTCGAGGTCTGCCTGATTTGCAGGCGCAGCAGCGGTGGGCTGCACTGCCGGAGCTTCGGGGCTGGTCGCAGTCGGCGCAGGTGCGGGTGTAGGTGTGGGTGCAGGAGCGGCTGACACTGCATCTTCCGACGGCAGCAGGTTTTCGATGCCGTTGAAGATTTCCTTGCAATAGCCGCAGCGCACAAGGCCTGCGCGCAACTTCAATTGGTCATGCGCGACGCGGAACGTCGTTTGGCAATGGGGACATTGAGTCGCGAGTGCCATGAGCGCGTTATGCCTGGCCGGATTCCGGGCCGGGTGGAAGCTGGCCGGCGAGGGCGACCCAGCCTTCATGTTCGGCCCAGACGCTGAGCTGGATGAACGGGGCGTAAGCGGCTGTCACTTCTTCGACCTGGGTCGCGAGCACGCCTGACAATATCAGCTTGCCGCCCGGCTTGACGCGTCCGGACAACATCGGCGCCATGACTTTGAGCGGGTTGGCGAGGATGTTCGCCACCACGACATCGAAGGTATGTGCATGGCCGGAGCCGGCGAATTCATCCGGCAGGTAGTAGGCGACTTCACAATGATTGCGTTCGGTATTGAATACCGCCGATTTGATCGCTTGCGGGTCGATGTCGATCCCGATGACGTCGGTTGAGCCGAGTTTGGCGGCCACCATCGCCAGGATGCCGGAGCCGCAACCGTAGTCGAGGACGCTCAGGCCGACCGGTGGATGGGCTTCCAGCCATTCCATGCACAAGCGTGTGGTCGGATGGCTGCCGGTGCCGAAGGCAAGGCCGGGATCCAGTTCCAGCACGAGGGCTTGTGGATCAGGTGCATCGTGCCAGCTCGGCACGACCCAGATATTTTTGCCGATATGGATAGGTTCGAATTGCGACTGGGTCAGGCGTACCCAATCCTGTTCCTCTACCGCGCGCAGTGTAAAGGCGACATCCGCCACCTGCAGGCCGACCGCTTGTGCCGCTTCGGCGACGATGGCTGCCTGGTCTGCTTCGATCGGTGTCAGTGCGACCACGCGGCTATGTTCCCACGCGGCTTCTGTCGGTTCCATGCCGGGTTCGCCGAACAAGGGTTGCTCGGCATCAGTGCCGAAGTCAGCGTCTTCTACCGAGACTGATAATGCGCCAGCCTCCATCAGCGCATCGGATAATGCTTCCGCATGCGTACGGGCGACTTCGATCACAATTTCGGTCCAGCTCATGAATACCTCAATGTACTTTACTGTCAGCCATTATAGGGGCTGTGTGCCCGCAAGGGCAGGGTGATGATGATTTAGGTGATGCTCGCCGTAACAATTGATACTGCTTTATTGTTACGGCGATCGCGGAGCTTGCCGCTGGAGATAAGGCTTGCGCCTCGGGTCCTGCAATTACTCTTTAGGCAAATCAGGTTTGTTCGCCAGTTTTTGCTCGAGGTAATGAATGTTGGTGCCGCCTTCGATGAAGCGCGCATCCACCATCAATTCACGATGCAATGGGATGTTGGTTTGTATGCCTTCGACCACCATTTCCGACAAGGCAATTTGCATGCGCTTGATGGCTTGTTCGCGGGTCGCACCGTAGGCGATGACTTTACCGACCATCGAATCGTAGTGCGGCGGCACGTAGTAACCGGCGTAAGCATGCGAGTCAACCCGGATGCCAGGGCCGCCCGGCGCGTGCCAGGAGACGATCTTGCCTGGTGACGGCGTGAACTTGAACGGGTCTTCGGCATTGATACGGCATTCGATCGCGTGGCCGCTGAGGATCACGTCGCGCTGGCGGAAACGCAGTTTCTCACCGGCAGCAATGCGGATCTGTTCTTGCACGATGTCGATGCCGGTAATCATTTCAGTGACCGGATGTTCAACCTGGACGCGGGTGTTCATTTCAATGAAATAGAACTCGCCGTTTTCGTACAGGAATTCAAAAGTACCGGCACCGCGATAGCCCATCTTGCGGCATGCTTCGGCGCAGCGGTCACCGATGCGTTCGATGGTTTTGCGTGGAATGCCTGGTGCCGGCGCTTCTTCCAATACTTTTTGGTGGCGACGTTGCATCGAGCAATCGCGTTCGCCCAGCCAGATGGCATTTTTGTGTTCGTCGGCGAGGATCTGGATTTCCACGTGGCGCGGATTTTCCAGGTACTTCTCCATATAGACTTCCGGATTGCCGAAGGCGGTGCCGGCTTCGGTCTTGGTCATCGTTACCGCATTCAGCAGGGCTGCTTCGGTGTGCACGACGCGCATGCCGCGTCCGCCACCGCCGCCAGCCGCTTTAATGATGACCGGATAACCAATCTTGCGTGCGATCTGTACGATTTCCTTGGTGTCGTCCGGCAATGCGCCTTCCGAGCCGGGTACGCATGGCACACCAGCCTTGATCATCGCCTGTTTGGCCGACACTTTGTCGCCCATCATGCGGATCGATTCGGAGCGTGGGCCAATGAAGACGAAACCGGATTGCTCGACGCGCTCGGCGAAATCAGCATTTTCGGACAGGAAGCCGTAGCCGGGGTGGATCGCTTCGGCGTCGGTGACTTCTGCCGCGCTGATGATGGCCGGCATATTCAGGTAGCTCAGCGTCGATGGTGCCGGGCCGATACAAACGGACTCGTCAGCCAGCTTGACGTATTTTGCGTCGCGGTCTGCCTCGGAGTGGACAACTACGGTCTTGATGCCCATTTCGCGGCAGGCGCGCTGAATACGTAAAGCAATCTCGCCGCGATTGGCGATCAGAATTTTTTCAAACATTGTTGGTCTCCGCGGCGAGATTGCTACTGCCTGCGGCAGTTGCGCAATGTAGCTGCGCTGCTGCGCCGCTGTGCGGCTGGTCGCCGCGATTGGCGATGAGGATTGTTTCAAACATAGTGGAAATTGGACTCGTCGTTATAAGGATGGAATCGAATCAGCGAGAGTGGGAGAGGGGCGGCGTGTGCGCCTGAATTTCTGTATAGCCCCTGCTGCCATCTATTAGCCGATGATAAACAACGGTTGGCCAAACTCGACCGGTTGGCCGTTTTCGACCAGGATTTCCTTGATGACGCCGGAAGCGTCAGCATCGATTTCATTCAAGAGCTTCATTGCTTCGATGATGCACAGGGTATCGCCTTCCTTGACGACCGAACCGACTTCGACGAATGCCGGCGAGCCTGGGGCGGAAGAGCGGTAGAAGCTGCCGACCATAGGCGATTTGACGACGTGGCCTTTGATTTCAACTGGTGCGGCGGCGACTGGCGCAGCGGCGGCAACTGGTGCGGCTGGTGCAGGTGCATATTGCGCTGGTGCGCCTTGCGGTTGCATCATCACGACTTGGTTTTGCGGTGCTGCCGAGGATTTGACGATGCGGACTTTGCTTTCGCCTTCCGTCACTTCGAGTTCAGCGATATCTGATTCTGCGACCAGATCAATGAGGGTCTTGAGCTTGCGTAAATCCATGTGAATTTCCTTGGAAATTTTAATTTTTATGATTGAAGATGGCGGCAATTATAAGTCATTTGCCGACAAATGGGAGAAATTAGAGCTTTTTGAGTGCAAAAGAGATGGCTGCTGCATATCCTTCTGTACCCAAGCCGCATATCACGCCGACGGCGATGCCGGACAGATAGGAATGGTGGCGGAATGCTTCGCGCTGGTGAATATTGGAAACGTGAATTTCCACAAATGGTATGGCAACGGCGGCCAATGCATCGCGCAATGATACGCTGGTATGCGTGAGTCCGCCCGGATTAATCACGATGGCATCGATACCTTCTTTTTTGGCGGCCTGGATGCGGTCTATCAACGCGCCTTCGTGATTGCTCTGGAAGACGGTCAATTTGGCACCGGCTTGCGCAACCTGTTCGCTGGCGGCACGTTCCACATCAGCAAGTGTGGTGGCGCCATAGACCTCAGGCTCGCGCGAACCCAGTAAATTCAGGTTCGGGCCGTTTAATAAAAGAAGATTTTTTGCCATGGAGATGCAACTCCGTTTGACGACGATGGCCGCATTTTGCCGCTAAATGGCGCTGATTGGCAAGGAAAAATCTTGCTTTGGGCTTAAAGAGCGGCGATGTCCGCGCGCAACTGATCCATCTTCAGGCGGCCCAGGTAGGTCTTGCGTACATCGCCTTGCGGTCCAATGATCACGGTAAATGGCAGGCCGCCGGCCTGGTTGCCGAATTGGCGCGACAGCTCGCTACCGGTCAGTCCGGCTATATAAAGCGGGTAGGTAATTTTATATTTGGCGGCGAATTCGCGGATATTGCTTGGCGAGTCGATGCCGACACCCAGGATCTGGATATTCTTGCCGGCCAGCTCGGTTTGCAGTTCTGTCAACTCAGGCATTTCTTCCACGCAGGGTGCGCACCATGTTGCCCAGAAATTAACAATCAGCGTTTTGCCCTGCCATTCGCCCAAGGTATGTATCTTGCCCGCACTGTCTTCCATTTGCTGCGCAAAGAAGGTGGCGACGGCCGGGGATTCCGGTGCTGCCGGGCTGTGGTGCTTGTTACCGAAATAGATGCCGATGGCAGCAAAGAATACGGCGATGACGCCGAACAGCAATACATTACGTTTCATATTTACTCGTTTTCCTCGGATAGCAGTGCGCGCACTGATTCTATATCGGCCCGCTCGGTGCGGCCGGATGCGGATTTTTTCAGGGCGCCGCGTAAATCATCGGTTTCATACAGCGCCAGGTGCACGCCTTCCTGCTGCCAGATGAAGCTCAGCGTTTCCACCGGCTCATTATGGCCTTTGAAATGGTTGGATTCCGATACGTCGAAGTCCACACCCTTATTTAATAGGTAAATCTCCACATCTTTCGGGCTTTCCGCGAACAATTGCAGATGGATATCCGAATGTTCGCCGGCCGTGCCGTTCAGGATCGCGCCGGTCAGATGGGGCTGGAACGGCGTCAGTTCGACCATCAGGCGCAGCGCCAGTTGGCGTAAATGCAATAAGCGCGCCGGTTGGGTATCGCTGAAAAACAATTCGTTATAGAGCCGGACTTCGTCTTCGATCTGGCTGTTGTCCGGCAGGATATTGCCGCGCACCTTGCTGTTGCCCAGTATCTGTTTGACCGCCTTGCGTTTGGCGGTGCCGTAATCCACCCCGTCTTCGGCGATCAGGCGTGCGGCGGCTGCGGCGATTTCGGCGCGCAGCAATTCTGTATCGGACAGGGAGTGAGTTGACATGGCGCGAATGATACTCCCGCCGACAGAAGCCCGTCGTCGGGTAAAATCTCTATATTCCAATCCGAAATTGTACAATGCATATCCACATACTTGGCGTTTGCGGCACCTTCATGGGTGGTTTGGCAGTTCTGGCAAAGGCCGCCGGCCATACAGTTACAGGATGCGACGCTAACGTCTATCCGCCTATGAGTACCCAGCTTGAAGCGCAAGGCATCAAGCTGATCGAAGGTTACGGTCCTGAGCAAATCAGCCTGGCTCCCGATTTATATGTCATCGGCAACGTCGTCTCGCGCGGCAATCCATTGATGGAAGAAATCCTCAATCGCGGCCTGCCCTATACTTCCGGCCCGCAATGGATAGGCGAACACATCCTGCAAGGCAAGTGGGTGCTCGCAGTCGCCGGCACGCACGGCAAAACCACGACTTCATCGATGCTGGCCTGGATCCTGGAAGATGCAGGTTACGACCCCGGTTTCCTGATTGGCGGCGTGCCGATGAACTTCGGTATTTCCGCGCGCCTGTCCGGCAGCGGCAAGGAATCGTCTTTCTTCGTGATTGAAGCGGATGAATACGATACGGCTTTCTTCGACAAGCGCAGCAAGTTCGTGCACTACCACGCGAAGACCGCGATCCTTAATAACCTGGAATACGACCACGCCGATATTTTCCCCGACCTGCAAGCTATCGAAACCCAGTTCCATCATCTGGTGCGCACCGTGCCGGGCGTCGGGCGCGTCATTGCGAATGGGCGCGAAGCATCATTGCAACGCGTATTGCAGCGCGGCTGCTGGAGTGAAAACGAATGGTTTGGCGGCACGGATGGCTGGTCGCTGACGACGCATGAAGACGGCAATTTCGACGTGATCTTCAATGGTGAATTGCAGGGCACCGTCAACTGGGCGCTGACCGGCGAACACAATCGCATGAATGCGCTGGCGGCAATTGCGGCGGCGCGTCACGTCGGGGTCTTGCCGGCGCAGGCGATTGCCGCCCTCGGGCAGTTTGAAAACGTGAAGCGGCGCATGGAGTTGCGCGGCACCGTCAATGATATTGCGGTGTATGACGACTTCGCGCATCATCCGACCGCCATCGCGACTACGGTTGAAGGCTTGCGCAAGAAGGTTGGCAATGCACGCATCCTGGCCGTACTGGAGCCGCGTTCAAATACGATGAAACTGGGCACGATGAAGGAAGCCTTGCCCGGCAGCCTGGTCGATGCCGATCTGGTATTCGGTTATGGCGCCAGCGGTAGCGGCAAGGATGCGCTCGGTTGGGACCTGGCCGAAGCACTGGCATCCCTGGGTGACAAGGCGCGTGCCTTCAATGAATTGCCGGCACTGGTGCAGGCGATTGCGCAGAGCGCGCAAGCCGGTGACCAGGTATTGGTCATGAGCAACGGCGGTTTCGGCGGCGTGCATCAAAAAATTCTGGATGCGCTGGCTAAATGATTTTGTATCTGCACGGTTTTCGTTCGTCACCACTCTCGTTTAAAACCAGTTTGCTGGCTGCCCGCATGCAGGCATTGGGACGCGGCAATGAATATATTTGCCCGCAGCTGCCGGCGTCGCCGCGTGCCGCGATTGAAATGGCACTTGCCATTGCGCAAACAGTCCCGCCGGCCGAACTCACGCTGATAGGTTCTTCGCTCGGCGGTTATTACGCCACCTGGCTGGCGGAAAAACTGGCTTGCCGCGCGGTGTTGCTCAATCCTGCGGTGCATGCTGCACGTGACCTGGCGACGCAAGTTGGTGTCAAAACGCAATATCACTCGAATGAGGCATTTGAATTCAAGCGCGAGTATATTGATGAATTGGCGGCGCTGGCAGTGCCGGCGATTACGCAGCCGCAACGATATTTCCTGATTGCCGCGACCGGCGATGAATTGCTCGACTGGCGTGAAATGGTGGCGCAGTTTGCAGATGCGAAGCAGCGTGTGATCCAGGGCAGCGATCATGGCATTTCGGATTTTGCCGAGTATGCGGATGAAGTATTGGCTTTTTGTGGCGTGGGTACCGGGGTGGGGCAGTGAACTATCGCTCGGTTTCACATGCTAATTGGTTTGCGCACGTCAACGGCGTGCATGCATCGCCGCAGATGCGCGGCTGGCTGACCGATTCGATGTCGCTGACGATGAAGCTGGTGGCGCGCTGCGAACGGTTTCGCATACGCCGCCTGGTGCAGCAGCATGCGATGCCGCTGGCCGATGAATTTGAGCTGGTCGGTTTGCCCGGCCGTCGCCTGGTGCAGGAGCGTGAAGTATTGCTGTGTTGTGATGAGACGCCGGTAGTGTATGCACATACGATAGTGCCGCTCTCCGCCACCGCATCCGACTGGCCTTTCTTTGGCCGCCTGGGTGAGCGCTCGCTGGGTACCACTTTGTTTGGTGATCCACGGGTGTGGCGCGGCGCGCTGGAATATGCGCGCCTGTCGGCCCAGCATCCGCTGGTATTGCGCGCCGCGGCGGCCCTGGGGCAGGCCTTGCCCAGCCCGCTGTTTGCACGTCGCTGTTTGTATCGCCGTGGAAAAGGTTTATTACTGGTGACAGAAGTTTTTCTCCCCAATCTGGCTACGATCCGGCAGAATCCGCACGCCGAGAGGAAAAGCTAAATAAAACTGCGCAAGATGCGCACTATCCATGCAGCAATCGACTCCGTGTAAAAGCGAGAGCGATCAGTAGACGAAGCTGTTCGAACAATTATTAAATGCAAAGTATTGAATGAATCTATTTTTTGATGAATCCGGTGACTTCAAAGCCGGCGTCGCGATGTCGCAGCAAGGCGAGGCATACCAGGTTGAAATGCCTTCCGGTAAACGCAGCAAGGTGCGCTCCAAGGATGTCCTGCTGCAGTTTGCTGCACCGTCGCCGACGGAATTCATGACAGATGCGCAAGCCATTGCGGCAGATATCGATCTCGATTTTCTGTGGGAAGTGGCGGGCCAGGAAGAGTTCGGCTTTGCTGAATTGGGTGCCGAATATTTCGGCCATGAACCGAAACCGCATGAAGCGGCGGGCTTGATCCTGCGCCTGCATGCGGCACCGATTTATTTCTATAAAAAAGGCAAGGGCCGTTACAAGGCCGCGCCGGAAGCATCGTTGAAAGCGGCGCTGGCCGGCGTCGAAAAGAAACGCCAGCAAGCGCTGGTGCAAGCGCAGTATGTCGAAGAATTAAAAGCGATGCGCCTGCCGGAAGCGATGCGTCCTATCGTGCTGCAACTGCTGTTCAAGCCGGATAAAAATTCCATCGAATACAAGGCGCTGGATGCCGCCTGCACCGAATTGCAGATGGCACCGCAACGCCTGATGCTGGCAGTCGGTGGAATCCCATCGGCCAAGGATTTGCACTTTTCCAAATTCCTGTTTGAGTCCTTCCCCAAGGGTACGGGCTTTCCCGAGATTGCTTTGCCGAGCCTGCCGGAATTGCCGGTGGCTGATGTGCAGGCATTTTCAATTGATGATGTAACGACGACCGAGATCGACGATGCAATGTCGGTCACGCGCCTGCCGGACGGCAAGGTCTGCGTTGGTATCCATATTGCTGCACCGGGCCTGGGCATCAAGCGTGACGACGCGCTGGATGTGATCGCACGGCAACGCCTGTCGACCGTGTATATGCCGGGCGACAAGATCACGATGTTGCCGGATGAACTGGTTGAAGCCTATACGCTGGGTGAAGGCCGCCTGTGTCCGGCGCTGTCGCTGTATGTCACGCTGGATCCGTCCGACTGGTCGGTGATCGCGAGTGAAACACGGGCGGAGCGGGTGCCGATTGCAGCCAATTTGCGCCACAACGATCTGGATGTCTACGTCACCGAAGACAACCTGGCGGCGGATGTCGGTGACTATCCGTACAAGGAAGATATCGCGCTGCTATGGAAATGGGCGCAGGTACTGGAGCAGGGCCGTATGGCCAAGCGTGAAAGCTTTGGTTTGCGGCCGGAACAAAATAATCGTGTCGATTTCAACTTCTATGTTGAAAACGATGTGGTCTCGATCCAGCGCCGCAAGCGCGGTGCACCGCTGGACAAGATAGTCGCCGAACTGGCGATCCTGACCAATAGCAGCTGGGGCAAGTTATTGCACGAGCATGGCGTGCCCGGCATCTATCGCGCGCAAGGCGGCGGTTCCGGCAATGGCTGGGCCGCCAAGATGCAGGTACGCATGCAAACCCATGCGGCACCCCATCAGGGCCTGGGTGTCGACCAGTACGCGTGGAGTACTTCGCCCTTGCGTCGCTATACCGATCTCGTCAATCAATGGCAAATCCTCGCCTGCATAGAGCACGGCGTGACGGCCCCGCTGGTTGCACCATTCAAGCAGCGCGATGCCGATCTGTTCGCCATCGTGTCGGCTTTCGATGCGGCTTACAGTGCGTATGCCGCCTTCCAGGCGGATATGGAACGTTACTGGTGCCTGCGCTGGCTGAGCCAGGAAAAAGGCGAGGCCGAAACGATGAAAGTCGAGGCGACGGTATTGAAAGAAGAAATCCTGCGCCTGGTCGATATTCCACTGGTCATCAAGCTCTCGGGTATGCCGCAGGTGGCACGCGGTTCGCAAGTCAAACTGGATCTGTTGCGCTGGGATGAAATTGACCTCACGGTCGAAGCGCGCCTGCTCGATATCATCCAGGATGCCAGCGCCAGCGCCGCAGCGGCGGCCGAGCTGGATGATGAAATGACGGACGATATGATGGAAGGTGACGCCGAGCCGGTACCGCTGGAGCCGGAGCTGCAGGAAGCCGCGCCTGAAGCCACGGTGAATCCGACGCCGGCGCAATAAGCAATCGATTCCACTGGATCAGCCCGGCTTTGCCGTAAAATTCATTTCTTTATTTACTCTTGTTGACTATCTCGCACGTGAAGTCTTTTTTCCAGAATCGCTTTTTGACTGCCGCCGTCACGATTTCCGTGCTGGCGCATGCGGCGTTGCTGGCTGTGCACTTCACGCCGCCCGAAGCCTTCAAGTTCAAGCCGACTGATCCGGGGCTGGAAGTCATACTGGTCAATGCCAAGCATGACAAGCAGCCGCTGAAAGCGGATGCGCTGGCGCAGGCAAACCTGGATGGCGGCGGTAATGCCGACGCCGGCCGCGCCAAATCGCCATTGCCGGATTTGCGCAAGAGTGAAGACGGCGACAGCGCCAAGGCGGCGCGGCGCAAGATAGAAGAACTGGAACGGCATCAGCAAAAACTGCTGGCGCAGATGGAAAAGAAAACCGCGGTTCACACGCCTAAAGTCAGCGATGTCGAACCGGTCAAGGATTTGCCGCCGCAACGCAATGCCGTCGATATGCTGGATAGCGCCAAGGCCCTGTTGCGCCGTGAAGCGGAAATATCGCGCAGCATAGAGGAATACAACAAGCGGCCGAAGAAAACCCAGGTCACGCCGAGCACACGCGAAGTCGGTTACGCGGCTTATTACAAAGCCTTGCAAGACCGCATAGAAAAAAACGGTACGCTGAACTTCCCGCAAAAAGACGGCAAGAAGTTATACGGCCAGCTGGTGGTCTACATTCCTATTTATCAGGATGGTACGATCTATATGAAGGAAGGTGGTCCGCGCGTCGAGCGTACTTCCGGTAATCCTGCACTGGACCAGGCGGCCCTGAACATCGTGCGGCGCTCCGCGCCTTTCGGCAAATTCCCAGAGAATATGCGCTCGGTCGGCAAGGACGATGTGTGGGAAATTATCACGCGCTTCAACTTCACGCGTGACGATGCATTGCAAACCGAAACACGAGGCCAATGAGTGAGTAAGAACACTGACCATTACGCAGTGATCGGCAATCCGATCGCGCACAGCAAATCACCGGATATCCATGCCCGCTTTGCCGCGCAAACGCAGCAGGATGTGCAATACGAGCGCTTGCTGGCACCACTCGATGGGTTTGTCGCCACCGTGCAGGAATTCATACGCAAGGGCGGCAAGGGTTTGAATGTGACGGTGCCGTTCAAGCTGGAGGCTTACGCCATGGCCAGTCGCCTGAGCGAGCGCGCACGTGCCGCCGGGGCCGTGAATACACTGAAATTCGAGAACGGCGAAATGCTGGGTGATAACACCGATGGCGTTGGCCTGGTGACGGATATCGTACGCAATGCCGGTGTCACGGTAGCAGGTAAAACAGTGCTGTTGCTGGGGGCCGGCGGTGCCGCGCGCGGTGTGATCCTGCCCTTGCTGCATGAAAAACCAGCGCGGCTGGTGATCGCCAATCGCACCCCTTCGAAGGCGGTGGATCTGGCGGAACGCTTTGCGCCGCAGCCCACGCTTGAGGTCAGCGATTTCGGTGCGCTCGATGATGCTTTCGATATCGTCATCAATGCCACCGCCGCCAGCCTGGCGTCGGAAGTGCCGCCGATTTCACCACGGGTTTTTGCCAAGCGTACTTTGGCGTATGACATGATGTATGGCGCGGCGCCCACGCCTTTCATGCAATTCGCCACCGAACACGGCGCGACTGCGCGCGACGGCCTGGGCATGCTGGTGGAGCAGGCGGCGGAATCGTTCTACGTATGGCGTGCAGTACGACCGGAAACTGCAGCGGTTTTTGCGGAACTGCGCGACAAACTTTAAGGCAGGCGGTATCCTGCGTTTTCAGCCGTTGCCGGACCTTGTTTCCAGACGTTTTTTCACAATCAAGCAGACAATATAAAAATGAAAATACTGCGCAAGCTGCTGTTTTGGCTGATTGTTGTGCCAGTTCTTTTGGTATTGCTGCTGCAACTGTATTTTTTCCTGCAGATAGGCTGGTGGGTCAATCACAACCCGGATTCGACCAGCTTCATGCGCCACCAGCTCTCCATCCTGCAGGAAAAAAATCCGAAGGCGCAGCTCAAGCACAAATGGATTCCATACAACCGTATTTCGAATAATCTGAAGCGCGCTATCATCGCCTCGGAAGATTCCAACTTCTCCGAACATGAAGGCGTGGATTGGGATGCCTTGCAAAAAGCCTACGAGAAAAATATTAAAAAAGGCAAGGTGGTCGCCGGCGGTTCCACCATCACGCAGCAATTGGCGAAGAATCTCTTTCTCTCCGGAGAACGCAGCTACCTGCGCAAAGGGCAGGAAGTGATCATCACTTATATGCTGGAATACTGGATGGACAAGGAACGCATCTTTGAAATCTATCTGAACGTGGTCGAGTGGGGCGTCGGGATTTTCGGCGCGGAAGCGGCGGCCCAGCATTACTACGGTGTTTCGGCAGCGCAACTCGGGGCACCACAGGCGGCGCGCCTGGCCGTGATGTTGCCGAATCCGCGCTTTTATGACGGGCACCGCGGTACCGCTTACCTGGCGCGTCGTACCGACCTGATCCTGCGCCGGATGAACTCGGCGGCCTTGCCCTGAATACTTTCATGCTGCCGTCATAGTCTTTGTGTAAAAACCAGATAAGCGGGTGCGGACGGGGGTGTTGAAGGTGCTGAAAAAGTTGTGGAAAAACCTGTTGCAGGCGCGCCTCCCGGCTTGCTAGCGGTCAGACTTATCAGTACACTTGCGCTGTTTTCGTTTCCGGAGCCCTGACTTGGGTAGTCCTACTTATAGTTGTCCGCCGTCTTGTGACGGTCATCCCGCGAGATAGTGCTTCAGGATCACGTTTCACACGATCACGTTCCAAGCGCCTCTCGCCGGATTCGGTGAGTGGTCGCGTCCTGGCCTGTTAGTCTGTTGCATGGCCGCGTTCCCTCAAAAAATTAATTGAACCTGCAGGGCTGGCTCTGCAGGGCATGTTGTGTGTTTCATCAACGCAGTTGATGTTTCTGACGCGACAGGGAGAGCTAATGATCAATGTATTTGTATTGCAAAACGGCCGACTGAACCAGATCAATATCGACACGCGCGAGGATCTGGAAAAAGCCACGCCGGTATGGGTGGACCTGACCGACCCGAACGACGATGAGCGGGCCTGGGTTAAAAGTATTTATGGCGTGACCTTGCCGGGCGAAGACGACGTCAAGGATATCGAAGCATCGGCACGTTATTACGAAGGTGAAAACGGTGACTTGCACCTGCGCACCGACTTCCTGCTGGAAGAAGATGACGGCCCGTCACGTGTCGTGACCGTGGCTTTTATCCTGGCGCGCGACATCCTGTTTTCCGTCCATCCCGAAGACTTGCCTATTTTCCGCCTGGTGCGCATGCGCGCGCGTTCGCGTCCCGGCTCCATCGCCGATTACAAGGATGTCTTGCTGGACCTGTACGCCACCGATGCCGAGTATTCGGCGGATGCGCTGGAAGGCGTGTATCAAAGCCTGGACGAAGTCAGCCGCAGTGTCCTGCAGGAAGAGCTGAGCGATCAGGATGCGGCGGTCGCACTGAATGCGATTGCGCATGAAGAGGATTTGAACGGACGTATTCGCCGCAATATGATGGATACGCGCCGCGCGGTCAGCTTCCTGATGCGTGGTCGTTTATTGAATGCGGAGCAGTTTGAAGAAGCGCGTCAGATTATGCGCGATATCGAATCGCTGGACGGCCATACCGCCTTCCTGTTCGACAAGATCAACTTCTTGATGGATGCCACGGTCGGTTTCATTAACATTAACCAGAACAAAATCATCAAGATTTTCTCGGTTGCCTCGGTCGCTTTCCTGCCACCGACACTGATCGCAAGTATCTACGGGATGAACTTCAGGCTCATGCCGGAACTGGACTGGTCTTTGGGTTACCCGCTGGCTATCGTGATGATGATTGCTTCGGCAGTCACACCATTCTGGTATTTCCGCCGCCGCGGCTGGCTGAAGTAAAACTATCCACGCACCACTCGGTGCGTGGTTCTCTATTAAATCAATCGTCGCAGTCGTCCGCCAGTTGGGCAAAGGCGGCACGCGCTGCCTTGATGCTGCTGTCGATGACGGCATCATCGTGTTGGGCTGATACAAATCCCGCTTCAAATGCAGACGGTGCAAGATACACGCCGGCGTCCAGCATCGCGTGGAAGAAAGCATTGAAGCGCGTCTTGTCACACTTCATCATCGTCTCGTAGGAGACCGGCACGGCATCGGCGAAATACAAACCAAACATGCCGCCGACCGAATTGGCGCAGAAGGCAATGTCCGCTTCGCGTGCTGCCGCACTAAAGCCATGTACCAGTTTGGCGGTTTGCGCGGTCAGGTTTTCATAGAAGCCCGGTGCCTGTATCAGTTTCAGGGTCGCCATGCCGGCGGCCACAGTGACCGGATTGCCGGACAGCGTACCGGCCTGGTACACGCCACCCAGCGGTGCCAGGTGCCGCATGATATCGGCGCGACCGCCGAAGGCCGCGACCGGCAAGCCGCCGCCGATGACCTTGCCGAGTACGGTCAGGTCCGGTGTGATGCCGTACAGCGATTGCGCGCCGCCGAGTGCGACACGGAAACCCGACATCACTTCATCAAGGATCATCACGGCACCGTATTGGGTACAGACGCGACGCATGGTGTTCAGGAATTCCGGCGTGGCCGGCAGCAAATTCATATTGCCGGCGACCGGTTCCACGATCACGCAGGCGATCGAATCGCCCATTTCCTTGAATACGTTTTCCAGTTGTTGCGGATCGTTGTAATCGAGGACCAGCGTATGTTTGGCGAAGTCTTCCGGCACGCCGGCCGAAGTCGGATTGCCGAAAGTCAGCAAGCCGCTGCCGGCTTTCACCAGCAGTGAATCGGCGTGACCGTGGTAGCAGCCTTCGAATTTGATGATCTTGTCGCGGCCGGTGGCGCCACGCGCCAGGCGCAAGGCGCTCATCGCCGCTTCGGTGCCGCTGGATACCAGGCGTACCTGTTCAATGGAGGGGACCAGGCGGCAGATCAATTCTGCCATCTCGATTTCGGCTTCGGTCGGTGCGCCGAAACTCAGGCCGCGCGTGGCCGCTTCCTGTACCGCCCTGACGACATCCGGATGTGCATGGCCGACAATCGCCGGGCCCCAGGAACCGATGTAATCGATATAGCGTCGGTCATCGGCATCCCAGAAATAGGGGCCTTCAGCCTTGGTAATGAAACGTGGCGTGCCGCCGACCGAGCGGAAAGCACGTACCGGCGAATTGACGCCGCCCGGCGTACTGAGTTGTGCGCGGGCGAAGAGCTGATCGTTCTTGGATGTCATGCGGAGACCGTAAAAAAAGTGCGGTGAAAAATAATTACTGTATGAGTGGCGGCAGGATGTCGATGTTTTCATCGAATTCGCGCGCCCAGAAATAGCGATCCAATACCAGCTTGCCCATGCCCAGGCGTTGCGCATTGGCGATGGAGGCGATGGTGAATTCCTGTGCTTCGAATACCGCTTCCGGCACATCGAGGCCATTCGCCAGCAAGGCGGCTATGGTCGCTGCCAGCGTACCGCCGGCGCCGCTATAGGAACCTGAGATGCGTTGCCAGTTGTCGTGGCGGATGACGCCGCTTTCATCGAACAGGGTATTGGCGACATCGGTCAGGTCGGACGGCGTGCCGGTGACGAAGACATATTCGCAACCCATTTCGATCAGGCGCATCGCGTCGACCGCCATCATGTCTTCTTCCGATGGCTCGCGCCAGGTTTCGGCGATGCGGGCCAGTTCGACTGCGGACAGGACCAGGACCGTGGTTTGCGGGATCAGCAATTCACGCGTCGCCATCAGCATGTCTTCACCATCCGGCCCCTGGTCGGGCAAGGAGGACAGGAAAGGATCGAAAATCAGCGGGATGTCCGGATAGTCGGAAACGATTTCGGCAATCGCCGAGACATTTTCTATGCTGCCGACGGCGCCGACCTTGAAGGCCGCGACCGGCATATCCTCGAGCACCACGCGCGCCTGGTCGGCGACCCAGTCGGAATCGATGATTTGCGTATCTTCGATGCGGGCGGTATCGCCTATAAATAGCGAAGTGATCACTGACAGGCCGTGGCAACCCATGGCGGCAAACGAGGCCAGATCAGCCTGAATACCAACGGCGCCGACCGGATCGGTGGGGCCAAAGGTTAATATAAGCGGAGAAGTTTGGTTTTGCACGGCGGGTATATTAAGATAGCTGACTATGCATTTTAACTTGAAGGGCTGTCAGACGTGAGCAATAACGAAACATCGAACGAACAATTCCAAACCTGGATGTGCCTGATCTGCGGTTGGATTTACGACGAAGCCGCCGGTTTGCCGGAAGAAGGCATCGCGCCGGGTACGCGCTGGGCCGATGTGCCTATGAACTGGACCTGTCCGGAGTGCGGCGCGCGCAAGGAAGATTTCGAAATGGTGGCAATCTAAGCAGGTAATTCCTCAGTAATACCGCCGCCCCGGCGTTGCGACTTCGGCAATTTTTGTTTAAAAACCACGAGCGTCGATGCAGGTCACAATGTTGGGTTAAAGAATCTTGCTTTTTGTTACGGATGAGCCGTATATTGTTGACACAGTTCAACGAGACGAATCATGACAATAGCGCTGGATAATGCGGATATGAAAATCATGGTGATCGACGATAGCAGCACTATCCGTCGATCCGCCGAGATATTCCTGGGTCAGGCTGGTTATAAGGTCGTGCTGGCTGACGACGGCTTTGACGCGCTTGCCAAGATGAACGATCACAAGCCTGCGCTGATTTTCTGCGATATCCTGATGCCGCGTCTCGACGGTTATCAAACCTGTGCACTGATCAAGAAAAGTGCGAAATTTCATTCAACGCCGGTCATTATGCTGTCATCCAAGGATGGTTTATTCGACCGTGCGCGTGGCGCGATGGTCGGCTCCGACGCATACCTCACCAAGCCGTTCACAAAAGACAGCCTGCTCAAAACCGTGCGTGAATACGCGCTTGAGGCAGTCGCAAGGTAAATTCGATCTAAAGGTTTCAGATGGCTATTCAAAAAATTCTGGTCGTGGACGACTCACCGACTGAGCGTTACTTCCTCACCGACATCCTGATCAAACGAGGTTTCTCCGTCTCTACCGCAGAGAATGGTGAAGAAGCGCTGTTGAAAATCAAGGCCGACAAGCCGCAACTGATCCTGATGGATATCGTTATGCCGGGCCAGAACGGCTTCCAGGTGACCCGTTCCATCACGCGCGATCCGGAAACCCAGGATGTGCCTATCATCATCTGTACCAGCAAAGGCCAGGAAACCGACCGCATCTGGGGCTTACGCCAGGGCGCACGCGATTACATCGTCAAACCAGTGGATCCGGCTGAACTGCTATCCAAAATTGCCGCACTCGGATAAGTAGCTCCTCATGAGCCAGCCTACGTCGGATTTTCAAACGGATATTGCATCCCCGAAATCGGATATCACCGCGCGGCGTACGCGTTTGCGCGAATTCCAGGCGCAACTGGTCGAACGCATGCAAACCGCGCGCAGCGGTGCGGATACCCGCGTCAATCAGCTTGGCGTACTGATAGGCGAGCAGCGCTGGTTACTGAACCTGCAAACGGCGGGCGAAATCGTGGCGGTCGGGAGCATTACCCCGGTACCGCTGACGCAGCCGTGGTTCCTCGGCCTGAGCAATATTCGCGGCAACCTGATCAGCGTGATCGACTTCGCGCGTTTCCAGGGTTTGCCCGCTACCAATATAGAGAAAGACAGCCGCATCGTGGCCTTCGGCCCGGCGCTGGCATTCAATAGCGGCTTGCTGGTGTCGCGCGTGCTGGGTTTGCGCAATGTGGCGGAAATGCAATTGCATGCAGACGGCGCTGACGCTGCCGCACCCTGGGCCAGCAAGCGCTACCTCGATCAAGAGTCGCAAGTCTGGACTGAGCTTGATCTTTCCTCGGTTATACAAAATCCCCAATTTTTGCAGGTCGGCCTGTAGCCTCGAAACGAGTATTCGAGTGCTTCATCAATAGAGATAGAGAATCAGGAGAATCAGTATGGCGTTTAATTTACCGCTCTTTTCCCAACGTAAAAAAGAGACGGCCGCGCAAGGCGATGATGCCAATAATGCTGTGCCAACTGAGGACGGTGTCGCGGCGCTCGCGGCTGCGCCAAATACCATCACGAATACGCGCGCAAATATCAATCCGAACGCGACCTATATCGGCGACGTACTGCAAAAAAGCGGCGACATCAGCCTGCCGCTGATCGGCAAACTGCCGCTGCAACAACAGGTTCGTATCCTGCTGATCGCACTCGGCAGCTCGCTGGCACTCGGTGCGCTCTTCGTCTGGCTCAATGCCGATTATTCCGCCCTGACTTCGACCCAGACCCAGATCGCGGGTGACGCGCTGATGCACTCGCAGCGGGTAGGTAAGGCGACACCAAATGCGATTCAGGGTAACAAGGAAGCGTTCAAGCAGCTGGCCGACAGCCGCAAGGAATTCAATAGCGACCTGACCATCCTGTCCAAAGGCGGTGTGTACCAGGGCCGTAATATCAGCCCGCCGGATGCACAGATGGATGCGATGCTGAAGGAAACGCAAAAACTGTGGGCCGGTACCGACAAGGCGGCGGCCACCATCCTGAAGCTGGAAAAGGAACTGACCGGCTTCGGTACAACGCTGCAAATCCTGAACGGCATTTCGCCAAACTTGCTGGAATTGACCGAACAGATTTCGACGCTGAAAGCGCAAGGCGGTGCTTCGCCGCGTGAAACAGCAGCGGCCGGCCAGCTGGTCATGTTGACGCAACGCCTGGCCCGTAGCGCGAACGAATTCCTGAGCTCCGAGGGTGTGAACCCGGAAACCGCTTTCTTGCTGGGCAAGGATACCAATACCTTCCGCGAGATCGTCGAAGGCTTCATCAATGGTAGCGAAGCGCTGCGCCTGAGCAAAACGACCGAACCGGATACACGCGACAAGCTGCTCGAATTGCAGGCCAACTTCAATGAATATCAAAAATCGATTTCGCTGATTCTCGGTAACCTGCAAAACTTTATTTCGGCGAAGCAGGCCGAGGAATTGATCTTTAAGGAAAACGAAGCGCTGAAGCAGCGCCTGACCGAATTGCAGCAAAGCTATCGCAGCGAACAGGATTCCCTGACCCTGCCATTCTGGCTGATGCTGCTGAGCGTACTGGCCGCGCTGTTGTCGGCGGCAGGTATTGCTCTGGTACTGTTGCAGGACAGCCGCAATCGCACCAAGGAAGCGGATGCACGTCGCCTGGAAGCGGAAGGCCAGCGTCTGGAAGCGCAGAAGCAGGAAGAAGAAGCGAAGCAGGCCAACGATCAAAACCAGGCCGCGATTTTGCGCCTGATGAACGAATTGCAGGAAGTGGCGGATGGTGACTTGACGGTGCAGGCGACGGTGTCGGAAGACATCACCGGCGCGATTGCCGACTCGGTTAACTATACGGTGGAAGAGTTGCGCGGGCTGGTAGGACGGGTAACGAACACGGCGGAGCAGGTTACTTCGGCATCGACCCAGGCACAGAATATTTCGACCGAACTGCTGGAAGCATCGCAAAAACAATCGCGCGATATTCAGGAAACCGGCCAGGCGGTATTGGATATGGCGGTACAAATTACCGACGTTTCAAAATCAGCCAATGAATCAGCCGAAGTTGCACGCCAGTCAGTGACGGCGGCGGAAGAAGGTTCACGCGCGGTGGAAAACGCGATCAAGGGCATGAACGAGATCCGCGAGCAAATCCAGGAAACCTCGAAACGAATCAAGCGCCTCGGTGAATCGTCACAAGAGATTGGTGAGATCACCGAACTGATTTCCGACATTACCGAACAGACCAACGTACTGGCGCTGAATGCGGCGATCCAGGCGGCTTCCGCCGGTGAAGCGGGACGCGGCTTCTCGGTGGTTGCGGAAGAGGTGCAGCGACTGGCGGAACGTTCCGGTGAAGCGACCAAGCAGATCGGTGCGCTGGTGCGTACGATTCAAACCGATACCCACGATGCGGTAGCCGCGATGGAAAAATCGACGCAGGGTGTGGTCGAGGGTGCGAAGCTGTCCGACGCGGCCGGTGCGGCGCTGTCTGATATCCGGCGCGTGTCGAACCGACTGGCGGAACTGATTCAGGGCATTTCATCGGCCACCGAACAGCAGGCGACATCGGCGAACGGCGTGGCGCAAAACATCCAGGGTATTTTGACGGTGACCGAGCAAACGCAAGAAGGTACGCAGCAGACTGCGCATTCGATTCGCGAATTGTCGAAACTGGCCGAAGAACTGAAGAACTCGGTATCACGGTTCCGCGTCACTGCCTGATATCAATTTATTGCAGGCTTGCAGAGGCTTGGGCCCAACAGCAATTGCGGTGACCGGCTAAAGGCTGGTCACCTTCGCACCGCGAGGCAGTCATGAATACCCCTTCCTCCCCTATGTCGCAAGGCAGCAGGGAACACTTCGATACCGGCCCCTTGTCATGGGTGATCGGTGAAATCAGCGGAGCGCTGACGCGTTCAAAAATCGCGCTGGGCGAAGCATTGATGCAGGATGCCGAAACCGCTTCGACCACCTTGCGCCATGCCAAGGCCTATTTGCATCAGGCGCACGGCGCCTTGCAAATGGTCGATGTCGACGGCGTCGTCATCATTACCGAAACGGTAGAAGATTTATTTGATCGCTTCGAGTCCGGTCAGTTACAACTGGACGACAGCAGCGTGCAAGCCATAACGCATGCCTATCAGGCCTTGCTCGAATACCTGGAAGAATTGCTGGCCGGTGCGCCGCATCAGCCGGTGCGCCTGTTTCCCTACTATCGCGCCTTGTTGCAGGTACGCGGTGCGGAACGTATCCACCCGGCCGATCTGTTTTTCCCGAACCTGGCGATCCGGCCGCAACTGCCGTCGGCATCCGTCAAGCTGTCGCATGATGATTATGTTTCACTGCGCAAGCGTTTCGAACGCGCGCTCCTGCTCTTCCTGAAAAATGCCGCCGACGGTTCCGCCATCACCAGTGCGCAAGCCATGCGCGACATCATCTTGCGCGTCGAGCAGGCACAGAATACGCAACAGGGACGCAGCTTCTGGTGGGTCATGCGCGGCTTCGCCGAAGCGGTTGCCGGCGGACAAGTGCCGAACGAACTCTACGTCAAACAATTGTTTGCACGTATCAACCTGCAGATACGCCGCTTGAGCGAAGGCTCATCCAGCATCACCGAAAGATTGTTGCGCGATGCCCTGTTCTTCATCGCCAAGGTCGAAGAGCCATCGCCGGTCGTGCAACAAATCCGCACGGCTTATCAACTGGATGGGGTAGTGCCGGCTGATTACGATAAGAAGCGCTATGGCCAGATCGATGGACAAGCGTTGACACAAGCCAAGGAACGCCTGGCGCAGGCGAAAAACTTGTGGAACCGGATTGCGACCGGCGATGCCAGTGTCGCACCGGTCTTTGAAAAAGAAATGGGCAGCCTGGCTGAAGCCGGGGCGCGTCTGAATGCGCCGGCGCTGGCCAAGTTGCTGCGCGAACTGGGCGGCATCGCGCGGCATGCAGCGCATTCGCAGCCGGGTGACAGCCTGAGCCTGGAAATTGCGACCAGCCTGCTATTTGTTGAAAACGCCTTGCAGCAAATCGGTCATTTATCGGAAGACTTTGCGGAACGGGCGGATGCCGTCACTGCACGCTTGCTGTCGGCGGTGTCCGGTGAACAGCTGACGCAATCGGCGCCATGGCTCGACGATATGTCGCGCGAAGCGCAGGAGCGCCAGACCATGAGCGCGCTGGCAGCAGAAATGCAATCCAGCCTGCGCCAGGTCGAGAAGCTGCTCGATGAATATTTCCGTGATACCACGCAACGCGCCGGCCTCGCCGACATCGATACCATCCTGTATCAGATCAGTGGTGCACTGGCGGTCTTGGAACAGGATGATGCAGTGCTGGCGGTACAGCATACGCAAGCAGCGGTGCGCCGCTTTATCGCCGCGGAAGAAGAACCGTATGTACAGGAATTTGAGCAAGTCGCACAAAACGTCGGCGCGCTGAGTTTCTTTATCGAGACGCTGCAGCTGCATCCGGATGGCGTGCAAAATCGTTTTTCGTTTGATCAAAAGCTGGGCGTCTTCCATGCCCACCTGACCGAGAAAAACCATGCAGCCGATGCGGCACTCGACGTCGCGCTGACACCGATACCGAATGCGGATGAAATGGTACCGGCGGATAGGGCTTTCGACGCGCCTGATTTGCCTACCGTTGAAGCTGAACTCGCTTACCACCAAAAGCAATCGGAAGAGCTGGCCATGTCCTTGCTGGCCGAACCGGACAATTCGCTGTTGCAGGAACAATTGCGTGAATCGCTGGAGCAGGTCCGGCTGGATGCGACGCTGGTCGATAATCCGGAAGCCAATGACCGTGCACGCGCAGTGATCGACATGCTGGAAAACCCGGATTTCGTTGCCTCGCAAGATGCGATGGAAGACGTGGCCCTCGCCGCCGCAGCACAGGTTAAACCGGTGCCGGCAGTGGCAGAGGAAGCGCCGCGCGCGACGCCGGTCAGCGATGAAGCGATCGATGCCGAGCTATTGGAAATTTTCCTGTCGGAAGCAGTGGAAGTCCTCGATTGCGTCAAACAGACGATACCGGAATCGCGCAATGCGCCGCATAACCAGGAATACCTGACGACCTTGCGTCGTTCCTTCCATACGCTCAAGGGCAGTGGCCGCATGGTCGGTTTGCTGGCCTTCGGTGAAACCGCCTGGAGCGTTGAGCAAGTCCTGAATCTGCGCCTGTCTGAAACGCGTGGCGGTGATCCTGATTTATATGCGTTGCTGGACCATGCGACGCAGGTGCTGGATGCCTGGGTACATGACTTGCAAACGCAAGGTCGCTCGGATCGTGTCGGCCTGGCCCTGATCAATGCGGCGGAACGCGTCAAGAACAATGCCGGCTTTGCCTATGATGCAGCGGATGAAGCTGCGACGCCGGTTTCAAATGTCGCGCCGGCAGATGCCGACAGCGCAGAGGCCATGGTCGAGGCTGCAGCAGAAGAAAGCCCGGCGGTCGCCGAAGCGGAAGAGCTGGAATTGAGTGATGAAGAATTGGCGCAATTCCGCCAATTCGATGCTGCGCCGGAAGCGATCAGCATCGTCAATGAAGCAGCGAACAAGGCAGCGAAGCCGGCCGGCGAATTCGATCATTTGCAGATTGCAGATGTCATCGATTTCCCGAACAAGCCTACCGTGCTCAAAACGGATGACAACATCAAGTACATCGGCGACCTGGAAATCAGCCTGCCGCTGCACAATATTTATCTGGCCGAAACCGATGAACTGGTGCGCTTCCTATCGCAAGACATAGGCGAATGGCGGCATGAACCGGATCGTCAGGTCAATACGCAAGTCGTGCATGCCGCGCATTCCTTGGCCGGCAGTTCCGCTACCGTCGGCTTCCGGCCGCTGCAGGAAATTGCCTACGCGCTGGAAAACGTATTGCAATACCTGGCGCGCAAGCCGGTCAAATTGCTGGTCTCGGAATACGATGCACTTGAGCATGCAGTCGGTCGCATCCGTTTCATGCTGCAAATGTTCGCGCTCGGCGAAATGCCGGATGCGGAGCCGGAACAGGTCGCTATCCTGCAAAGCATGCCGGAAGACTTTGAAGCGCGCGCGGGTTTGCGTTCCAGCATGGTGCCGCCGCCGGAATATATAGAGCCGGAAGCAGTGCCCTTGCCGGTGCCTGCACCGGAAAATGCGGCACCGGCAGAACCAGCCGCAGATGAGCTGGCAGCGCTAGCGCCGGATCACAGTCAAGTCCCATTAGTCAATCCAGATAGCCTGGCGACTACCGCGGCACCGTTTGCCGAACCGGTTTATCCGCAGCTCGACGAAGAATTAAGCGATCCTTCCTTGCTGATCCGCGATGAAATCGATAGTGATTTGTTGCCGGTCTTTATTGAAGAAGGTCGCGATATGCTGCCGCAGATGGGGCAGGCGTTGCGTGCGTGGCAGCAGGATCTGGGGAATAGCCTGTTGCCGCAATCGCTGTCGCGCCTGCTGCATACGGTCAAGGGCAGTGCGCGCATGGCGGGTGCAATGTCGCTCGGCCAGCATATGCACGAGATGGAAACCCGCATCGAAAATATTACGCATGCAGGCCATCCATCCGCTGCGGCGCTGGAAGATTTGCTGGCGCGCTACGACCAGGGTTTGTATCTGTTCGAGCAATTGCAAAACCGGAATACGGATACACCTGCAGCAGATGCTCAGGCTGCAAACACTGTGGCGAAAACCGAATTACCGCAGATACATAGCGCAATGCCGGTCACGCCGCACAAGCTGGCACCGATAGTGCCGCACGCCGGGGCACTGGCTGCCACCGCTGCTGCGCCTTTGGTGCGGGTGCGCGCCGACATCCTCGATCGTCTGGTCAACCAGGCCGGTGAGGTATCAATCTCGCGTTCCAAGCTGGAAACCGAAGTCGGCACTTTGCGGCAGTCGATGGGCGAGTTGTCGGAAAACGTTTTGCGTTTGCGTGAACAACTGCGCGAAATTGAAATGCAGGCTGAATCGCAAATCACCTCGCGCATGGGCATTTCCGCCGACCGTGAATTTGATCCGCTGGAATTCGACCGCTTTACGCGCCTGCAGGAACTCACGCGCATGATGGCCGAAAGCGTGAACGACGTCGGCTCGGTGCAGCAAAACCTGAGTCGTACCATCGATAGCGCCAGCACCGACCTGACGACGCAAGCGCGCCTGACGCGTGATTTGCAGCAGGACTTGATGCGCGTGCGCATGGTGCAGTTTGCCAGCATCTCGGAACGCCTGTTCCGCGTCACGCGCCAGGCTTCGAAGGAAACCGATAAACGCGTCAACCTTGATATCCGCGGCAGCGCAGTCGAAATTGATCGCGGCGTGCTGGAAAAAATGGCCGGCCCGTTCGAACACCTGTTGCGCAATGCGATTGTGCACGGCATTGAGTCACGCGAAAAACGCCAGGCTGCAGGCAAGAATGAAACCGGCGAACTGCGGATCGAGATCCGTCAGGAAGGTAATGAAGTGGTGATTCATTTCTCTGACGATGGCCAGGGTTTGAATCTCGACAATATCCGCAACAAGGCACTGAGCAGCGGCTTGCTGACGAATGACATGGCCTTGTCCGATGCGGAAGTGACCGACCTGATTTTCCATCCGGGTTTTTCCACCGCAGAAGAAATTACCGAACTGGCCGGACGCGGCATCGGCATGGATGTGGTGCGCTCGGAAGCAGCTTCACTCGGCGGGCGCGTCGCGATCGCTTCGGAAGCGGGCAAGGGTGCGAATTTCACCATCCACCTGCCGCTGACACTGGCGGTAACGCAAGTCGTCCTGCTATCCACCGGCGGCAAGACCTATGCGATTCCTTCGGTTCTTGTCGAGCAGGTACAACAGTTGAAAACAGGCCCGCTGGCCGCCGCCTATAACGAAGGTGCGGTGATGTGGCAATCGCAGCGCGTGCCTATGCATTATCTGTCGAGCCTGCTGGGCGATCTGCAGGTGGCACCGGTCACGCAGCAATATTCACCGTTGCTGATCCTCAAGAGCGGCAATGAACGCGTTGCCTTGCACGTCGATGAAATCCTCGGCAATCGTGAGGTGGTGGTAAAGAATATCGGTCCGCAACTATCGCGCATGATAGGCATTGCCGGTGCGACTGTGCTGGGTTCGGGCGAGATCGTTTTGATCCTGAATCCGGTGCCGCTGGCACAACGTGCGGCGCTGGAAAATATCCGCGCACCACGCCTGACGCCATCGGATGCACCGGATGGCATGGGCGCGATTGCCGAGATGGCCGGCGCTGAATCGACTGTGCATGGCGCGGAACCGGTGCAAGGTTTGCGTACCCAGTCCATCGTGATGGTGGTCGACGATTCGCTGACCGTGCGCCGCGTCACGCAACGCCTGTTGACACGTGAAGGTTATCAGGTGGTGCTGGCGAAAGACGGCGTCGATGCCCTGCAGCATTTGCAATCGGTCACGCCGGATGTGATGCTGGTCGATATTGAAATGCCGCGCATGGATGGTTTCGATTTGACGCGTAATATCCGTGACGATGAACGCACACGCGCTATTCCTATCATCATGATTACCTCGCGTACCGCCAGCAAGCATCGCAACTATGCAATGGAACTTGGCGTGAATGAGTATCTCGGTAAGCCGTATCAGGAAGACACCCTGCTCGAACTGATCGCCGGTTTTGTAGCGAAGGCCCCGAGCCTGAACTGAGTAGTAGCGGCCCGACTAAAAAATCCCGCATCTGGTGCGGGATTTTTTTATGGGTATGGATGCATGCCGATTATTCGACAGTGACCTTCTTCACTACCGCATAGCGTTGCAAGGTGCGCGCCCGCGCTTCGTCATGCTGCAACAGGGGATGAGGGTAATCACGTCCCAGCGTGATGCCGGCCATCTGCAACTCCATTGCCGGTACGCGCCATGGCGCATGGATTTGCCTGGCTGACAGCTTGCCTAGCTGCGGCAGGTAACGGCGTATGAATTTTCCTTCCGGATCGAACTTCTCCGATTGCGTCAGTGGATTAAAGATGCGGAAGTAGGGTTGCGCATCGCAGCCGGAAGATGACGCCCACTGCCAGCCGCCGTTGTTGGCAGAGAGGTCGAAGTCATTGAGCTTTTCCGCGAAATAACGCTCACCCCAGCGCCAGTCTATGCCGAGGTCCTTGATCAGGAAGGAAGCCGTCACCATGCGCAGGCGATTGTGCATATAGCCGGTCTGGTTCAATTGCGCCATCGCCGCATCCACCAGCGGGTAACCGGTCTGGCCGTCGCACCAGGCCTGGAACAAGTCCGTCGCGTGCTGGCCGTTTTCCCACACGATGGCATCGTAATCGGGTTTGAATGCGCGCTCTTGTACATGTGGATGCTGGTACAGGATCATGAAATAGAAATCACGCCACACCAGTTCGGCCAGCCAGACCGCCGCGCCGGTGCCGCCGGCACCTGTGCGCATTGCATCCAGTGCGCGTCGCACCAGTGCCCGTATCGACACCGTGCCGAAGCGCAAGTGCACCGACAGGTAAGACGGCCCTTTGACGGCAGGGAAGTCGCGCGTGCAGTCATAGTTGGGCATGCGTTCGATAAAGTCGTCGAACAAGGCTTGGCCGCCTTGCATGCCGGTCGGGATATTCAATTCGGCCAGATTGGTTTTTGCAAAACCGAGTTCGTTCAGGGCAGGAATCCCTGCAAGCGCAGCGGGTAGCGGCGCGAAATGCGCGCGCAGCGTATCGACTTCATAGGCGGGCAGGCCGGTCGGTGCCAGTTCGGTTTGCAGCTTCTTCATCCACGCATTTTTGTAGGGAGTGAACACCGAGAACGGTTTGCCGGATTGCGACAGGACTTCGTCTTTTTCAAAAATGACATGGTCTTTATAGCTGTGCAGTGTGCGGCCGTCAGCAGTCAGTGCTGCCGCCACGGCGGCATCGCGCGCGATCGCCTGCGGTTCGTAATCGTGATTGCAGAACACCGCGTCTACGCCCAGCTCGGCTGCCAGTTGCGGAATCCCCTGCTCCGCCCATGCGTGGCGCACGATCAGGCCGCCGCCCAGTTCGCGTAGCGCGGCGTCCAGTTCCTGCAGGCTGGCATGGATGAATTCGACCCGGCGGTCGCTCTCCGGTAGCGCGTCCAGGATGGCGCGGTCGAAAATGAAGGCGCAGTACACTTGCCGGCTTTGCCTGAGCGCATGGTGCAGGGCGGCGTGGTCGAAACTGCGCAAATCGCGGCGGAACCAGACCAGGGCTTTTTCAAATAAGGGCATGGAGGGAGCGCTCTTTATTCAGGGTTGCAGGAAAAACATGAAAAATATGGGCAAAATCGGTCCGGACTGCGGTTTGGAAGCGAGATTTCGGCTAAAACTGCTAAAATAACGGCATGCCGAAGCAACGTAAGACTAGCAAATCTCCCGAGCATCCCGATTCACCTTGGGAATCCCTCGATTTTTCCGCAGCACCCGATACTCCACCCCGCGAATCGCTGAACCTGGCCGATCATTTCCTGATTGCCATGCCGTCCATGCTGGATCCGGTGTTTGGTGGAGCCGTAGTGTACCTGTGTGAGCATAACGCCAACGGTGCACTGGGTGTCATCATCAATAAAGCGACCGATATGACGGTCGACGTTTTGCTCAATCGCATCGACCTGACGCTGGAAATCGCGCCGGAACTGTCGACACTGGATCGCGCGCCGGTTCTGTACGGTGGCCCGGTGCAGGCGGATCGCGGTTTTGTGCTGCATGCGCCGCGCGGCGACTTTTCGTCGACCTTGCCGGTCACCGAAGAAATTTCGCTGACGACCTCCAAGGATATCCTGGCGGCAGTCGCGCTCGGCTCCGGCCCGCAACGCATGCTGGTCAGCCTCGGCTGTGCCGGCTGGGGTGCCGGTCAGTTGGAAGATGAAATTACCCGCAATGGCTGGCTCACGGTACGCGCCGACCCGGCCGTATTGTTCGATATGCCGCTGGAGCAGCGCTTTGTCGCGGCGATCAAATTGCTGGGTATCGATCCGATGATGCTGAGTGGCGAGGCCGGGCATGCGTGACGGGATGGCAGGCTAGTGGAAACCGTACTGGGTTTCGACTTTGGCCTGAAGCGCATAGGCGTTGCGGTTGGCAATACTTTACTGAAGCAGGCGCAGCCGCTGACCATTATCAGTGCGGCGACCAATGACGCGAAATTCGCGGCGATTGCCGAGCTGGTGCAGCAATGGCAACCGACGCTGTGCATCGTCGGCCTGCCGCGCTACCCCGACGGGGAAGAGCATGAAATGACGGTGCGCTGCCGGCGTTTCGCCAATCAGCTGCATGGACGTTTTAACGTGGCAACGGTGCTGGTGGATGAGCGTTATTCATCCGCAGTGATTTCTCATCAACGCGGTGAACTGATCGATGATCAGGCTGCCGCAATCATCTTGCAACAATACTTCGATGACTATACCCAATCCGAATCCTGATAATGCGCTCGACGCCGAAGCCTTGTATCAAGTGCTGGCGCAACAAGTGAAAGCCGGGCTGGCCCATGCGGAAAATGTCGCGATCGTCGGCATCCACTCCGGTGGCGCATGGCTGGCCGAACGCCTGGCGCAAGAGTTGCAATTGACCGAACGCCTGGGCTTTATCGATGTGTCTTTTTATCGTGACGATTTTTCGGAAAAAGGTTTGCGGCCTGACGTCAAGCCAACCCAGATTCCATTTGATGTCGACGGTGCCACCATCCTGCTGGTGGATGATGTGCTCTACACCGGGCGTACCACGCGTGCCGCCATCAATGAATTGTTCGATTACGGTCGTCCGGCCCGCATCCTGCTGGCCGCGCTGGCGGATCGCGGTGGTCGCGAGTTGCCGGTGGCCGCAGACTTTGTCGCAAAAACGATTTCAATTCCAGGCGAGCAATCGCTGGTACTTCAACGGGCCGATGACGGCCGCTTTTCCCTGACGGTGGATCATGTTTAATCCGCAACTAAATAAAAACGGTGAGCTGCAACACTTGCTCACCATTGAAGGCCTGCCCAAGGCTAACATCCTGCACATACTCGACACGGCTTCGTCCTTCGTCAGTATCGGTGACCGCGAAGTGAAGAAGGTGCCGCTGATGCGCGGCAAAAGCGTTTTCAATCTCTTCTTTGAAAACTCGACGCGCACACGCACCACTTTCGAAATCGCTTCCAAGCGTTTGTCAGCAGACGTCATCAACCTGAACATCCAGGCGTCGAGTTCGAGCAAGGGTGAATCACTGCTCGACACCATCGATAACCTGTCGGCGATGCACGCCGATATGTTCGTCGTGCGCCATGCGCAATCGGGTGCCCCTTACCTGATCGCCAAACATCTGAGCGACACTTCGCAATCGCATGTACACGTAGTGAATGCCGGTGACGGACGCCATGCGCACCCGACCCAGGGTTTGCTGGATATGTACACGATCCGGCATTACAAGAAAGACTTCAGCAACCTGACCGTGGCGATCGTCGGTGATATCTTGCACAGCCGCGTCGCGCGTTCCGATATCCATGCACTGACCACACTGGGCGTGCCGGAAATCCGCGCGATCGGCCCACGCACGCTGCTGCCTAGCGGCCTCGAACAAATGGGCGTGCGCGTCTTTACCGATATCAACAAGGGTTTGAAAGACGTCGACGTGATCATCATGTTGCGCCTGCAGAACGAACGCATGAGCGGTGCCTTGCTGCCGTCGGCGCAGGAATTCTTCAAGAGCTATGGCCTGACTACGGAACGCCTGGCGCTGGCCAAGCCGGACGCCATCGTCATGCATCCGGGGCCGATGAATCGCGGCGTGGAAATTGAATCGGCGGTAGCGGATGGTACGCAAGCGGTGATCTTGCCGCAGGTGACTTTCGGTATCGCAGTGCGTATGGCAGTGATGAGTATTTTGGCGGGAAACTAAAAAGATGAAAATCCATATCAAGAACGGCCATCTCATCGATCCGGCCAACGGCATTGATGCACCACAGGACGTCTTTATTGCAGCAGGAAAAATCGCCGGCATAGGCGCAGCGCCGGAAGGCTTCGTCGCCAGCAAGGTGATAGATGCCAGCGGCCTCGTCGTCGCCCCCGGCCTGGTCGACCTGAGTGCACGTTTGCGTGAACCGGGCTATGAATACAAGGCCACGCTGGAATCTGAAATGCAGGCGGCAGTACAGGGCGGCGTCACCAGCCTGGTATGCCCGCCGGATACCGAACCGGTACTGGATGAACCAGGCCTGGTGGAAATGCTCAAGCATCGCGCCAAATCGCTGAACCAGGCGCACGTTTATCCGCTTGGCGCGTTGACGGCTGGTTTGAAGGGCGAGTCACTGACGGAAATGGCCGAGTTGTCGGAAGCCGGTTGCATCGGTTTTTCGCAAGCCGATCATCCTATCCTCGACACCACGGTATTGCTGCGCGCGATGCAGTATGCGAAGACTTTTGAATACACGGTCTGGCTGCGCCCGCAAGATCCGCACCTCGGGCGTACCGGCGTCGCGCATAGCGGACCGGTCGCTTCGCGCCTCGGTTTGTCGGGCGTGCCGGTGATGGCCGAGACGGTAGCGCTGCACACCATCCTGGAACTGGTGCGCGTTACCGGTACCCGCGTGCACCTGTGCCGCATGTCGACGGCAGCGGGGCTGGAGCTGGTACGTGCAGCGAAAAAAGAAGGCTTACCTATCACCTGTGACGTCGGTGCGCATCACATCCATCTGACTGAAAACGATATCGGCTTCTTCGATTCGAATGCACGCCTGACGCCGCCTTTGCGCAGCCAGCGTGATCGGGACGCCATCCGCAATGCCTTGCTGGACGGCACGATTGATGCCATTTGTTCCGACCATACACCGGTCGATGACGATGAAAAATTATTGCCTTTCGGCGAAGCATCGCCAGGCGCCACCGGCCTCGAATTGCTCTTGTCGCTGGCCTTGAAATGGGCGGAAGACTGTGTCGACGGCAAGCAGCAAGTCGCACGCGCAGTGGCGAAAGTCACGACCGATGCGGCACGCATCGTCGGTTTGCCGTCCGGCCAGTTGTCGGTTGGCAGCGTCGCGGATATCTGCCTGTTCGATCCGAATGAGCGTTGGACGGTCGCGGCCAAAGTGTTGGCGAGCCAGGGCAAACATACGCCTTTCCTCGGCTATGAATTGGCCGGCCAGGTGAAGGCGACTATTGTTGCGGGTCATATCGCATTCCAGCGCTGATTTTTTCGCTGCACTTTTCCTGACCCGCGCATGATCCTGCATCAGCTGATGGCTGTCCTCATCGGCAAGGCTTTCGTATGATTGCCTTGCCGTTTCTACGTGTAATGCTGCACCTGGTGCAGGGCTTGTGCACGAGTGCCTTTATTTTTCCTTTTATCAGCACTGCCGGTCGCGACCGGCGCATCAAGCAATGGTCGGCCGCTTTGCTCGGCATCCTGCAGGTAGAGGTGGATATCCGTAACGAGGCCGGTGCGAGTACGCAGGCCTTGATTGTTTCCAACCATATTTCCTGGCTGGATATCTTCGTCATCAATTCCTTGCAACCTTGCCGCTTTGTCGCAAAAGCGGATATACGCAGCTGGCCCGCACTCGGCTGGCTGTGCGAAAAATCCGGCACCATCTTTATTGCGCGCGGCAAGCAGCGTGAAGTGCGGCGGGTATATGAAGGCCTGGTTACCAGCATCCGCGCGGGTGAACGCATCGCTTTTTTTCCGGAAGGCACGACGGCGGCACAGGGTACGCTGCTGCCTTTCCATCCGAATTTATTTGAAGCGGCGATTGAAGCCGGCGTACCGGTACAGCCCTATGCATTGCGCTATCTCGATGAGCAGGGGAATTTGCACGCGGCGGCGGATTTCATCGGCGACATGACCTTTGTCGACAGCATGTTGCTGATCATGAAAACGCGCAAGATGACCGCACAACTGATTCTATTGCCGACGATAGAAACGACGGGGGCACATCGCCGTGACTTGTCGCTGCAGGCACGCCAGGCTATCGCCGACAAACTGGGTTATTAGCCCCGCTCCTATTTCTTGCCCGGTTTCTGGTGCTGCGGACATTTGACTTGTAGCGTGCTCCTGTCCGTCAGGTTCATGGCTGTCAACTGTCCGCCCCAGACACAACCGGTATCCAGGCCGATCACATTCGGCAGCACCGTCAATCCCAATGTAGACCAGTGACCAAAGACTACGGTCACATCGGCGCTGCGGCGATCGGCTGCCTCAAACCACGGCATCAATCCGGCCGGCGTATGTGCGAGGCCTTCCACCGCCTTGAAATCCATGCGGCCATCGGCCTCGCAAAAGCGTATGCGCGTGAGTGCATTGACGATACAGCGCAGGCGCTCGTCACCTTGCAGGCTGTCGTCCCATTTCGATGGTTCATTGCCATACATCTTTTGCAGGAAGGCGACCCAGTCGGGGCCTTGCAGGACGGCTTCGACTTCACGTGACAGTGCAAGCGTTTGCTGCGCGCTCCATTGCGGCAGCACGCCGGCATGTACGAATAAGTGGCCGTCCTGGAGCAGGGCCAGCGGCTGGTGCCGCAACCAGGTGATCAATTCATCGCGATCGTCGGCGGCCATGATGTCATCCACCGTATCGCTGGCATGCGGCTTGCGCAGGCCGCAGGCGATTGCTAGCAGGTTGAGGTCATGGTTGCCCAATACGATGCGGGCGCGCGATCCCAGTGCGCGTACCTGGCGCAGCGTGGCGAGTGAACGCGGGCCGCGATTGACGATGTCGCCGACGAATACCAGTTGCGCCTGCGGTGCGAGCGCATCAATTTCTTGCAGTAAATCGTTTAATTGGGTCTGGCAACCTTGCAAATCGCCAATGGCGTAAGTAGTCATGTATGCGGATAATCCGGTAAAAGCAGAGGGATGGCAGACATTATCGCGGATTCCACCCGGAATTTCCGAAGTGCAGCAAAAGATTGGGGGCAATGCCGCAATCAGTTTGAAACTAGCTGGCGGCCTTTGTGTCGAACAAGCTCGCTGCGGCAAAAGTTGGCTGCAGGAATGACGATGCAGCCACTTTAATGCATCGCATCCTATAAAATGCGTCAAAGCAAGTTGCAAAGCCTGACAGGTGGGTTTGCCGCTGACGTAAAACTGAATCGCTCAACCGGATAAATAAGGATAACGACCAAACATGCTGACTCTCTCGCAAAGCATTTTCAAAGCCTATGACATACGCGGCATTATCGGTTCCACGCTGGATGCCGATGTGGCACGCGATATCGGACGCGCTTTCGGTAGCGCAGTACGCGCCAAGGGCGAGCAAGTCGTCGTGCTCGGACGTGACGGCCGTTTGTCCGGACCGGAACTGGCGACCGCGCTGGCCGAAGGGATGCAGGCAGTCGGCATCGATGTGGTCGACCTCGGCGTCGTGGCTACCCCGATGCTGTACTTCGGCACGCATGTGCTGGATGCGCAGTCCGGCATCATGGTGACCGGCAGCCATAACCCGCCTGACTACAATGGCTTCAAAATGGTGCTGGCGGGTGAAGCTATTTATGGCGACACCATACAAGCCTTGTACCAGGCCATCGTCAATAAGGAATTCGCTGAAGGCAAGGGCAGTTATCGCACTTACGATATCGCTGACGGTTATCAGAAAAGGATAGTGACAGACGTCAAGTTGTCACGTCCGATGAAAATTGCAATCGATTGCGGCAATGGTGTGGCAGGCGCATTCGCCGGCGACTTGTATCGCGCGATGGGTTGTGACGTGATTGAACTGTTTTGCGAGGTGGATGGAAATTTCCCTAACCATCATCCGGATCCGGCCCATCCGGAAAACCTGCAAGACCTGATTCGCTGCCTGCAAACGACGGATGCTGAAATCGGCCTCGCATTCGATGGCGACGGCGACCGCCTGGGCCTGGTGACGAAAGACGGCCAGATCATTTATCCGGATCGTCAATTGATGCTGTTTGCGCAGGATGTGCTGACGCGTCATCCGGGCGAGCAAATCCTGTATGACGTGAAATGTACGCGCCACCTCGCACCATGGATTACCGAACGCGGCGGCAAGCCGCTGATGTGGAAAACCGGTCATTCACTGGTCAAGGCAAAAATGCGCGAAACCGGTGCGCCACTGGGTGGTGAAATGAGCGGCCACGTTTTCTTCAAGGACCGCTGGTACGGTTTTGACGACGGCATGTATGCAGGCGCGCGCATGCTGGAATTGCTGAGCCGGGAGAAAGATCCGTCGGCGGTGCTGAATGCCTTGCCGCAATCGGTCAGTACCCCGGAATTGCAATTGAAGCTGAAAGAAGGCGAAAGCTTCCCGTTGATCGCCAAGTTGCAGCGTGAAGCGCAATTCCCCGGTTCCGACCAGATCATCACGATAGACGGCTTGCGCGTCGAATATCCGGATGGTTTCGGCCTGGCGCGTTCATCGAATACCACTCCGGTCATCGTGATGCGCTTCGAAGCGGAATCGCAAGCAGCATTGCAGCATATCCAGGCTGAATTCAAACGTGTGATCCTGGCCGCCAAGCCGGATGCCGTCTTGCCGTATTAAGCCGGTATCCTGGCGTAAGCGGTGCCAGGCCGCTTACGCCTGTTGATGAAATCCCGCCTGCATCCGACAGAAGCTGCACTAGTTTCCCGCCGCACGGCATAATACGGCTGAATTAATAAATTTATCCTTTTATGCCCGTCATACCGCCGCTAGCCGGCTTGCCCATCCTATGCGACTGATCTATTCCCTGGCCTGGTGGTTTGCCTTGCCGCTCGTCCTGTTGCGGTTGTTTGTGCGTGGCCGCAAGGAAGCTGGTTACCGTCGGCATATCGCAGAACGCCTGGGTTTCTATGGCGGTGTGCCGTATGACGGTGCGACCCCGCTCCTGTGGGTGCATGCAGTGTCGGTGGGTGAGACACGTGCCGCGCAACCCCTGATTGACGCCTTGCTGGCCGCGTATCCGAACCACCAGTTATTGCTGACGCATATGACGCCGACCGGGCGTGCGACCGGCAAGGATTTGTTTGGCAAGCAGCCGCGTGTGCTGCAAAGCTATTTGCCGTATGACACCGGCTGGATGGTCGGTCGTTTCCTGCGCCACTTCCGGCCGCGCATCTGCGTGTTGATGGAAACAGAAGTGTGGCCGAATGTGATGGCGCAATGCGTGCAGCATGATGTGCCGGTGGCGCTGGTCAACGCCCGTTTATCGGAACGCTCGCTGAACAAGGCCCTGAAATTCCCTTCCCTGTTCGTCGAAGCAGCGGCCGCCATGTCTTGCGTCGCGGCGCAGACCGAGAGCGATGCACAGCGTGTCCGGCAATTGGGTGCACCATCGGTACATGTGACCGGCAGTATCAAATTTGATGTGACGCCACCAGCGGAGATGTTGCAACGTGGTGCAGCGCTGCGTATGCAATTCGGCGCGCGCAAGGTATTCGTATGTGCGAATACGCGTGATGGCGAAGAAGCGCTGATACTGGATGCACTGCAGGGCGTGAATCGCCCCGACATCCTGCTGATGATAGTGCCGCGTCATCCGCAACGTTTCGATGATGTGGCGCAGATGGTGCAGGCACATGGCCTGTCGTTTGTACGACGCTCAAGCGCCGGCGCGACGCCGCTGGCAGCGGATGTGCGCGTCTTCCTTGGCGATACGATGGGCGAAATGTTCGCCTATTACGCGGCTTGCGACCTGGCTTTTGTCGGCGGCAGTCTGATGCCGCTGGGCGGACATAACCTGATTGAAGCCAGTGCAGTCGGCAAGCCGGTCCTGATTGGTCCGCATACCTTTAATTTTGCCGACGCGGCGGAAAATGCGATCGCCGCAGGCGGTGCGATCAGGGTCGCGAATGCAGCGGACATGTGGCAACAGGCGATCCGTTTGCTGGATGACGAAGTCGCACGTCATGCGATGGGACAAAAGGCACAACATTTTGCACAACAGCACGGTGGCGCGACCCGGCGTACCATTAACCTCTTGATGCCGCTGATCAAATAGCGGCAGCTGCCAGTCATTAAAAAGGATGGATGATGAATACCGAAACCGGCAAGGAAGAATTGCTCAAGACGGATGTAGCTGCCGCACAATCGCTGCCGACAGAAAAGGAAGAAGGCGAAGCTGAAAAGCCGGTTGATTATCGCCGTGTGCAACACGGTCACGGTCCGTGCTCCTGCTGCGGACCCTATAGCGAATAGGATGCGTCTGCAGCCCACCGCTGATGGGTGAGCTGCTCAAGCCGGCTGATCAATAGCGATGCGGATTGTTGGGGCGGCGGTCATAGCGATTCGGTACGCCGTCACCGTCACGGTCGTGACGCTGGTAATAGTGCTTGTGGCGATAGTGTCTGTCACCGTAGTAAGGGCGCGGATGCACATAGACCGGACGCGGTTGTACGTATACCGGTTGTGGTTGTACATACACCGGCCGTGGCTGGACATAAACTGGTTGCGGTGCGCCATACACCGGAACGCCGATATTCAGGTCGACATCCACACGGGCCATCGCCGGTGCGGCGGCAAACAGCAAGGTCGCGCCAGCCAGAATGCCTGCTGTCATGCTTAAGAATTTATTCATCATCTGCTCCTTGTTCGATGGTTCTATTACAAACCAAGGCAGCAGTGATATCTAGAGCAAATCCGTAAGCTTTGTTACGAACTGTATCTGTCGCATTCAGTTCGCAGTTTTTCCGACCGGACAAGTCGCAGCCAGCCAGCGCCCGCTGGTGTTGGCTGACTCATCCACTGCGACGCCGCGTACGGTCCCCTTGAATGAAGTCTTGCCGCTAAAATTTTCCGGTGTATTGAGTGTTGCCTCAGCCTTGCCCTGGCCGTTTACCTGATCGCTGGCGCAAACCAGGTCGGCGCTGTAACGGTTGTCAACGCGGCTGGCGTTACGAGTTTCGCAACCTGACTGACGATGGTATGCGGAGGGTGGAATGTTTTGTGCAGCCATTTCAGGTGTGATGCAGACCTTGGAAGAGGCGGCACCGTTTTGAATCTTTGGCATGTCAAAACCATATTGTTTTGCCAAATTGCTCAGATTCTGCATTTGATTCGGAGGAATTTGTTCGACCAGGTTCAGCAATTCAGAGCTTGCGCTCATTTCCCATAAACCGGGCTTCATTTGGATCTTGTTTTCCTCTGCATGCGCCCCCATATGGAGTGCCATCAGCAGCGAGAGGGATAGTGAGAGTTTGCGCATGAACTTTCCTGTTGAGCTTGAATCCGATGTTGGTCTGAGTGCAATCAGGCGACGAGGTTCAAAACACAGCCGAAACATATCGGCATAAGTTAAGTCGTACGCGACGATCTTGATCGATATCCCATATCGATGGGATACGAAAAGAACGCGAATACGACGAGAATAGAGACAGAAACGGAGCACAACTATGTCATTTCAATTACCACCGAATGTTACCGCACAGCGGAAACCCATCTCAGCAACATCCTACGAATACATTTTGCGTCACAGTGAACTCGGGCAACTCGGCCAGATCCTGTTGAGTGCCTGTACTTCCGGTAGTTGCAAGGTGACTTGCCTGGTCAACGGGCAGGCCGGTGATGAATTAACCGAACAGCGTCGTGCCGTGTTCGAGCCGCTGGCAAGAAACCTGGCCGAACAAATCCAATTGACAACCAATTTCCCCAAAGCAGCGGCAGAAAAAAATCAGTCTGTTGCTGCTTAGTACGTTGATGCAATCCATTAACGGGTAGCCATCTGGACTTGCAGATGGCAAAAAAAAGGGAGGCCACAAAATGGCCTCCCTTTTTTTATTACTGTTACCGCTTATTTTGTTGGTGCCGGAGCCGGTGTTGCAGCCGGGGCAGTCGCCACGGTGGTTTCTACCAGGCCACCGCCGAGCGAGCGATACAGGTCAACCGCATTTGTCAGGCGCAGCAAACGTGCTTGTACCAATGTCAGCTGGGCAGTGAACAATTCACGTTGCGCATCCAGCACGTCCAGCGAACTGGCAATACCGTTCTGGAAACGCTGGGTGGCAAACTTGAAGCGTTCCGCCTGTGCTTCCTGTACCAGGCGCTGCGCTTCGATTTGCTCGTCGAGCAAGTCACGTGCTACCAGTGCATCCGATACTTCACGGAATGCTACCTGGATGCTCTTTTCGTAATTGGCGACAGCGATGTCCTTGCGTACTTCAGCCAGGTTCAGGTTGCCACGATTACGGCCGGCATCAAAAATCGGCAACACCAGTTGCGGTGCAAACGACCATGAACGCGAACCGCCCTCAAACAAACCGGACAACTCATTGCTGGAGGTACCCAGACCGGCTGTCAGCGAAATGCGCGGGAAGAATGCCGCCCGGGCCGCACCAATATTTGCATTGGCGGAGAGCAGGGTTTGTTCTGCGCTGCGGATATCCGGACGCTGGGTCAGCAAATCTGAAGGCAGGCCGGCAGGAATATCGGTCAGGATATTTTGTGACGACAGCGGTTGTGGCGGTGGCAGGTCGGTCAATGGCTGGCCGACCAGCAAGGTCAGCGCATTCATCGCCTGGGCACGTTGCCGTTGCGCAGCCAGTTCAGTTGCGCGTGCCGTCTGCAGCAGCGCTTCATCGTTGCGCAAGTCCAGCGCCGACGATGCACCTACTTCAAAGCGCTGTTTCGACAGCTTGTAGGCTTCGACGCGGCTTTCATAGGTCTGGCGTGCCAGATCCTGCTGCTCGGCAAATGAGCGCTCGGACAGATAGGCCTTGGCGACTTCGGATACCAGGCTGATCTGTGCGGCGCGTTGCGCTTCTTCGGTCGACAGATAAGCAGCCAGAGCAGCATCGCTCAGGCTACGCACACGGCCGAAGAAGTCCAGTTCGAATGCGGCCAGGCCGAGGCCGACCTGGTAATTGCTGCTCACCACGCTGCTGCCGGTGTTGTTGATCGACGCCGGCACGCGGCCACGTGAGCCGGTTGCATTGGCATTCAGTGTCGGCAATAAATCCGCCGATTGAATGTTGTATTGCGCACGGGCTTCTTCGATACGCAATGCCGCCACACGCAAGTCACGGTTGTTAACCAGTGCATTGGTGATCAACACCTGCAAGCGCGGATCGGTAAAGAAATTACGCCAGCCGATGTCGACCGCACGCACCTGATTGTTATCGGCTTTGGACGACACGCCGTAATCAGCTGCAACCGGTGCGTCAGGACGCACGTATTTAGGGGCCATCGAGCAGGCGCTCAATACGCCTGCTGCGAGTAAAGCCAATGTTATGGTCTTCATCATAATTCTTCTTCCTCATCACGTGGTTTGTTCGCGGCATATTTGCGCCGCTGACGTTCGCTGCCTTTGAACAGCGTGCGAACCACCACAAAGAACACCGGTACCAGGAACACGGCGAACACGGTTGCCGTGATCATGCCGCCCATCACGCCAGTACCGATCGCGCGTTGGCTGGCCGAGCCGGCACCACTGGCGATAACCAGCGGCAAGACGCCGAGGATGAACGCCAGCGAGGTCATGATGATAGGGCGGAAACGCAGATGCACCGCTTCCAGTGTCGCTTCTATCAAACCTTTGCCCTGTGCCTGCAAGTCCTTCGCAAATTCAATAATCAGAATCGCGTTCTTCGCAGACAAACCGACCACCGCAATCATGCCGACCTTGAAGTACACGTCGTTCGGCATGCCGCGCAGCGTCACACCCAACAGTGCACCGAAGATGCCGAGCGGCACCACCAGCATCACCGAGAACGGGATCGACGTGCTTTCATACAATGCCGCCAGCACCAGGAATACGGCGATCAGCGACAGTGCGTACAAGGCAGGAGCTTGCGAGCCGGAGGTTTTTTCTTCCAGCGACTGACCGGTCCATTCGAAACCGAAACCAGGCGGCAACTTCGCAACCATTGCTTCCATTTCAGCCATGGCTTCACCGGTACTGCGGCCAGGTGCTGCACCACCGGAAATCTTGACTGCCGGATAGCCGTTATAGCGAATCAGTTGCACCGGACCGATAATCCACTTCGATGTCATGAAGGAGGAGAACGGTACCATCGTGCCTGACGAGCTGCGTGCATACAGGCGCGTCAAATCTTCCGGTTGCAAACGACCCTGGCTGTCGGCTTGTACGATGACACGCTGTTGACGACCCTGGTTCGGGAAGTCGTTCACGTAGGAAGAGCCGAGTGCGGTCGACAACACGCTATTGATGGTCTGGAACGGTACGCCCAAGGCATTCGCCTTGTCGCGGTCGATATCCACTTGCAATTGCGGTGCATCTTCCAGGCCTTCAGGACGTACACCTGCCAGTACCTTGCTTTGCGCTGCCATACCCAGCATCTGGTTACGTGCGGCGATCAAGGCGTCGTGGCCGAGGCCGGCACGATCCTGCAGACGGAAGGTGAAGCCGGTTGCATTACCCAGTTCCGGAATCGGCGGCGGGTTCAATGGATAAACAATCGCATCCTTGATGCCCATGAAGGCGCCGAAAGCCTTGCCGGCGACCGCATCGGCGGATTCATCCGCGCCACGTTTGCTCCAGTCCTTCAACGGGGTAAATACCAGGCCCGCATTCTGACCGTTACCGGAGAAGCTGAAACCTGCAATCGCCACGACGTGTTCAACCGCCGGCTGTTTCAGGTAATAGTCTTCGATGGTTTTCAATACTTCCATGGTACGACCGGTGCTGGCACCTGCCGGCAACTGCACGTTGGTCACGATGTAACCCTGGTCTTCGTTCGGCAGGAAGGATGCCGGCAGGCGTGCATACAGGATGCCGACGCAGGCCAGGATCAGGCCGTAGACCAGCATGTAACGACCGGTCTTGGTCAGCATCTTCGCCACAAAGCCCTGATAACCGGCAGCAGTCTTATTGAAGTGACGGTTAAACCAGCCGAAGAAGCCACCCTTTTCGTGATGGTGGCCGGCTTCCACCGGTTTCAGCAAGGTGGCGCAGAGTGCCGGTGTCAGCGTGAACGCCATCAATACCGAGAACACCATTGACGCGACCATGGACAGCGAGAACTGACGGTAAATCGCACCGACCGCACCGCCGAAGAAGGCCATCGGGATAAATACCGCAATCAGCACCAGCGTAATACCGATCAGCGCGCCGGTGATCTGGCCCATCGCCTTGCGGGTTGCATCGCGCGGCGACAAACCTTCTTCGCTCATGATGCGTTCGACGTTTTCCACCACCACAATCGCATCATCGACCAGGATACCGATCGCCAGCACCATACCGAACATGGTCAGCACGTTGATCGAGAAGCCGAACAGCAGCAGGGTCGCGAAGGTACCTAGCAATGCGACCGGCACCACGATGGTCGGGATCAATGTATAGCGGATGTTCTGCAGGAACAGATACATCACCAGGAACACCAGGATAATCGCTTCGATCAGGGTTTTAACCACTTCCTCGATCGAGATCTTGACGAACTTGGAGGTGTCGTAAGGGATAGTGTATTTCACGCCTGCCGGGAAGTACTTCGACAGTTCATCCATCTTCTTGTGCACGGCGGTTGCGGTACCCAGCGCATTCGCGGTCGGGGTCAGCTGTACGCCGATGAAGGAGCTTGGCTTGCCGTCAAGACGACCGGAAGTTGCATACGACTGGCCACCGACTTCGATCCGGGCGACATCGCGCAGGCGCACGCTCGAACCATCCTTGTTGGCGCGCAAGACGATATTGCCGAATTGCTCGGGACTGGTCAGTTGTCCGTTCACCACCACGGTTGCTGCGATCTGTTGCGTGCTCGGGCTAGGCAAATCGCCCAGCGTACCGCCGGCAACCAGTGCATTCTGGGTCGAGATGGCGCTGCTTACATCAGACGGCGTCAGGTTCAGGCCGACCAGTTTGGCCGGATCGATCCAGATACGCATCGCACGTTCGGTACCAAACAATTGCGCCTGGCCGACGCCTGGTACACGTTTGATCTCATTGAGCACGTTACGCGACAGGTAGTCACCGAGTGCCACCGGATCCAGCGTACCGTCGGTCGACGACAAGCCGATAAACAGCAGGAAGTTACTACGCGATTTGGTAACCTGCACACCTTGTTGCGTAACCGCAGCAGGCAAACGTGCTTCCACCCGTTTCAGACGGTTCTGTACATCGACCGCGGCCAGATCCGGATTGGTACCCGGCACGAAGGTCACGGTGATTTGCACCACGCCGTTGGCCTGGCTTTGCGATTCGATGTATTGCAAACCATCGGCACCGTTCATTTCCTGCTCGATCAGACTGGTAACACTATCATCCAGCGTCTGTGCAGTAGCACCAGGATAGGTAGCGGTAACCACGACTTGCGGCGGTGCGATGTTCGGGTACTGCGAGACCGGCAGACTGGTAATTGCGAGGACGCCGGCCAGCATGATGAAGATCGCCAGCACCCAGGCAAAAACCGGGCGGTCAATAAAAAATTTACCCATTAAAGTACTCCCTTACTTCGACTTCGGTTGTTCTGCGGTCTTGTCTGCAGGGGCGGCTTGCGCTGGCTTGGCGTCGGCTGCAGGTGCAGCAGGTGCGGCGGCTGCCGGAGTTGCGCCCGCAGCAGCAGGTTTTTTCCATTGCACCGGTTTAACCGTTGCACCAGGCTGGACTTTTTGCAGGCCTTCGACGATGACCTGGTCACCTTCTTTCAAGCCGTCGGTGATGACCCAGGCGGTACCGCTCGAGTTGCCGGTTTGCACCGGACGTGAAGCGACCTTGCCATCAGCACCGACCACCATCACAGCCGAACCGCCGGGAGTGCGCAGTACTGCCTGTTGCGGTACGGTGATCGCGTTTTCATCCACCGCCTGCTCGATGCGGGCGCGTACATACATGCCCGGCAACAACAGTCCGTCAGGGTTAGGGATTTCAGCGCGCAGTGTGACCGAGCCCGAGCTTTCATCAACCGTCAGGTCGGAGAACAGCAATTTGCCCGGACGACCATATTCCTGACCGTCATCGGTGACCAGCGTCACTTTGGCCGCACCCTTGCCGGCGCTCTTCAATTTACCTTCGTCCATCGAGCGTTTCAGCTTCAGTACTTCGTTCGCCGATTGCGTCATGTTGACGTAGATAGGATCGATCTGTTGCACGATGGCGAGCGGAGTGACGTCACCCTGGCCAACCAGCGCGCCTTCGGTCACGAGGGCACGACCGACACGGCCGGAGATAGGTGAAGTCACGTTGGCATAGCCGAGCGACAGGCGTGCGTTTTCGCGGGCAGCCTTGGCTGATGCGAGATCGGCGATAGCCTGTTTCTCGGTTGCCACGACGTCGTCGTATTCCTGCTTGCTGACGGCATTGGTTTCAACCAGCGGCTTGTAGCGTTTGGCTTTCAGTTCCGCTTGTGCCAGCGTCGCTTCGGCGCGTGCTACCGCTGCGTCGTTGCTGTTATATGTGGCTTGCAATTGGGCCGGATCGATCTGGAACAAAGGTGCGCCGGCTTTGACGTCGCTACCTTCGCGGAACACACGTTTGAGCACGATGCCGGGTACCCGCGCACGTACTTCAGCGACACGGATGGATTCCATGCGGCCCGGCAATTCATTCGTTACACCCAGTAAACCCGGTTGTACGGTGATGACGGCGACTTCTTGTGGTGGAGGTGCGGCAGCTTGGTCGGATTTTGCGCCGCAGCCGGCGATTGCATAAATAAGGAAGAGGGCGGCGCTAAGGCGTGTCAAACGGGGAAGTGAACTCATAAACATCTCGCACGGTGGGTGGATTACGCTGTTAAAAACTCAACAGTCCGGTAAAGAAAAAGGTAAGACGAAAAAGTGAGGCTGAATCAAGGGCCAAGGCAGATATTTCTGCAATCTTGTCAGAATACTGGCTTTGCTGCTATGCAGTAAATCGGGTATTATACATACGTTCGCGAATGTATGTATAGGTGGCAAGTGTTGTTTTCATATGTAACGTTTTATCCATAAAACGTCCGTACCTGAAACGTTTACACCTGAAATCGCACATACATAAATATTCGAAAATTATGACAGGACAATGATTTTATGGCTCGCTCGACGAAAGAAGAGGCATTGGAAACACGCAACCGCATCCTTGATGCTGCGGAAGAGGTGTTTTTTACCCGAGGCCTTGCCCAATCTTCGTTAGCTGATGTTGCAGTCGCGGCAGATGTGACGCGTGGTGCAATTTATTGGCACTTCAAAAACAAAAGCGATCTGTTTGAAGCCATGTGCGAGCGCGTGCGTTTGCCGATGGAAACAATGATGACAACGCCGGGCGAAAAATTCGTTGGTGATCCGCTGGGGCATCTGCGTCATACCTGGATCTGGCTGTTGCGCGATGTCGTCGACAATCCGCGCTCACGCCGGGTTCTGGATATCATATTCCTGAAATGCGAATTGGTCGATCATAACGATCCGATCTGGGTGCGGCAACGCGAGTGCCATCGCGAAGGCCTGGAAAACATGCGGAGCATCCTGGAGGAAGCGGTTGCAATGGGGCAATTGCCGGCCGACCTGGATACCCAGCTGGCGGTATTGAGTTTGCACAGCAGCCTGGTTGGCTTGCTGACGGACTGGCTGTTTTCGCCGGACAGCTTCGATCTGAAGGAAGTGGTCGAACCGCTGGTTGATGCTTGCCTGGATGGTTTGCGCAATGCACCATCCTTGCGCCGCAAGAAGGCCTGATTACACTATCCGGTAGTTAATTTCTTATGCCGCCGGCAACAGCTGGCCGGCTTCAAGGCAGGATGAATTCAGGGCTGGATCAATAAGGTATTGATCTGCACCAGGTCCTGTTCGCGCAGCGCGCCTGCCGCCGATTTCAAACGCAGGCTATTCATCAGGGTGTCGTAACGCGCTTTCGACAGATCGCGCTGCGTGATGAACAATTGCTGCTGTGCATTCAGCACATCGATGTTGATGCGCACACCAACCTGATATCCGAGGCGATTCGATTCCAGCGCCGAGCGACTGGAAACCTCAGCCGCCTGCAAGGCTTTGACTTGCGCCAAACCACTGGTGACTCCCAGATAAGCCTGCTGCGCATTTTGCGCGGCGAAACGACGTGCGCTTTCCAGGTCCGAACGCGACTTGTCTTCCAGTGCGATCGCCTGGCGCACCCGGCTGGTTACCGCAAAGCCGCTGAAGAGCGGGATATTCCATTGCAGGCCAATGGCGCTGGTCGCGCCGGTGCCGCTATTGAGGCTTGGTATCGCGCTATTGCGCTGGTTGCTGTCACTGCGGCTGGCGACCAGGTCGACGGTAGGATAGTGACCGGCACGATTGCGCGTGATTTCGCGCTTGGCAATTTCCAGCGCCAGCTTTTGCTGCAACACCACGTAGTTCTGTTCTTCCGCGCTGCTGACCCAGGCATTGATCTGGGCTGGTTCCGGCGCACTTAATTCCACACCTGTACGCAAGGTCGCCAGTTCGCCCGGCGCTTTGCCGATGATTTGTTGCAGGGCGGTGCGCTTGATCGCCAGATCATTTTGCGCGCCGAATTCCTGCGCGATCACGAGGTCGTAGCGGGCTTGTGCTTCATGCGTGTCAGTGATGGTGGCGGTGCCGACTTCAAAATTGCGCTTGGCTGAAGCGAGCTGTTCGCTGATCGCATCTTTCTGTACCAACAAGGCGGCCAGCGTGTCTTGCGCGGCCAGCACATCAAAGTAGGCTTGCGCCACGCGCAGTATCAAATCCTGTTGCACGATGGCGAATGTCGCTTCGCTGGCGGCGACCGAGAGTTTGCTTTGTTCGTAATTTTGCCAGGCGGCGACGTCGAGCAGCGGTTGCGACAGCGACAGCGTATAGCCGCGCGATTTGATATCGGGGACGTTGTCGCGTTGTGCGTGCTGGTAAGTGCCGCTAATGCCGATCAGTGGCAAGAGGTTGGCACGGCCTTGTACCGAGGCTTCCTGGCCTGCGCTCAGATTGGCACGTGCGCTGGAATACACCGCGTCATTGAGCAATGCTTCCTGATAGAGCTGCAGCAGATTGACTGCCTGCGCCTGCAGTGTAAGAAAAGCGCCTGCGATCAATATGACGAGCTTGGCTTTGGGCATTGCTTTTCCGATTACTGAGGTGATGATGCGGGCAGGCGAGTGACAGGTGTAATTAATAAGTCGGCATGGCCGGATCAACCTGCTGCGCCCATGCATGGACGCCGCCGGTCAGATTGGTCACGCGGGAAAAGCCGTTGGCTTTAAGGAAATGCGCGACGCGCAGACTGCGTGCGCCGTGATGACAGATGCAAACGATAGCCGCATTCCGGTCCAGCTGTTCCAGCTGGCCGGGAATGGTATTCATCGGAATCGAGACCGAGCCTTCGATTTTGCAGGTTTGATATTCCCACGGCTCACGTACATCGAGCAGGTAGGGGGCGGCACCATGTGGTGCTGCGATCAGCGCTGCCAGTTCCGGCGCGGTCAGGTGTTGCATGCTATTCCTTAGAATTTGAACTGTGATGGTGCAGGTGCGTTACGCAACGGCTTGACGATGGTTTCAAACAAGCCGACGGTGCTGTAAGCAACATCCGAAGTGCGCGTAATGATTTGTGCCGTCATGGCCGGTGCGGTACCGACGATAGCCAGCAGGCGACCACCGACTTTGATATTTGCCAGCAAGGCTTCCGGTACGCTAGGGACCGAGCCCGATACCACGATCACGTCGTAGCTCGCATCGCCCCAGCCTTGCACGCCGTCACCCAGCTCAACCGTGACATTGCTCACGCCGTAGTCGGCCAGGTTCTTTTCCGCCAATGATTTGAGTTCCGGTTCGATTTCAACGGTGGTCACGTGACGCGCCTTGTGCGCCAGCAGTGCCGCCATATAACCGGAGCCGGCGCCGATTTCGAGGACGTTTTCATGTTTCTTGACGGCCAGCTCCTGCATGATGCGGGCTTCGAGTTTTGGCGTCATCATGCTTTCGCCATGTGACAGCGGGATTTCGCTATCGGCAAAGGCCAGTGCACGGTAGGCGAGCGGCACGAATGCTTCGCGCTTTACTACAACCAATAATTCGAGGACGTCCAGATCGAGCACATCCCAAGGACGAATTTGCTGTTCGATCATGTTGAAACGGGCTTTTTCGATGTTCATTTTGTTGGCTCTAGAATAGCTAAATAAGAAAAACAGGCATTTTATCAAATGACAGGCGTTTGGCCGCATTCAGACAGTCGATAACAGGCGCAACATTGATGGCGCATGCGCGCTTTCAATGAAGCGGATGGACTTGAGCATTCCAGGGGAGGCTGCGGTCACGACGTGGTAGTGTTTGCGGCACGATGCTGCGCTTGGGCAAAGGCTTCCTTGCCGGGCATCCGTAATGTAAGCGCCCACCCTGCAAGCGTCAAGCCTGCGAGCCGTTTCGGGCGCCGATTTGTGGCGACAAATGGCTTTTGCACCATAAAAGCGGCGATTTCCGCGCTTCCCGGTAGAATCTCGCCTGCATTCACCCCTTGCGAAAATAATTGTCGAATGACTAATGTCTTGAGTTGCCGCCCCGATTGCGGTGCCTGCTGCACCGCGCCGTCGATCTCGTCGGCGATCCCCGGCATGCCGAATGGCAAGCCGGCCGGCGTGCGCTGCGTGCAACTGGACGACAATAATCTGTGCCGCATCTTTGGCCGGCCGGAACGACCTGCGGTGTGCGGCGGTTTGCAGCCGCAAGCGGAAATGTGCGGCAACTCACGGGACGAGGCCATGATTTATTTAATGACATTGGAACGATTGACGGCAGCCTGAGTCGGAGCGTTAGTGCGCTGGGACAGCATGGCTTCCAGTGCGGCAACAGGCCCTGCGACAGCTGCTGTTTGCAGAGCAAAATCAGAACAGCGGCATGCGGTCTCGTGGTAATCTTTGAGCCTGCACGATCGCGCTGACTGAAGTGCCGCACTGCTGGCAGCACAGCGCATACGTTGTAACCCGTACGGCGTCACAACCGGCGGGTTTTTTATTACCCCTTCATATTGAACACACCGACATGGATCCAATTCTCGCGCTCAAAGCCATCATCATGGGCATCGTCGAAGGCTTTACGGAGTTTTTGCCGATTTCATCGACCGGACATTTAATTCTTGCAGGCAGCCTGCTGGACTTCACCGGACCCAAGGTCAAGGTTTTTGAGATTGCGATCCAGACCGGCGCGATGCTGGCCGTGGTGTGGGAATACCGCGCAAAGATCGGTGCGGTGCTGGGCGGCTTGCTGACCGAACGCAAGGCGCAGAAATTTGCGCTGAATATTATTATTGCCTTCCTGCCGGCCGCCTTGCTGGGCCTGGTATTCGCCAGCAAGATCAAGGAAAAACTGTTCGCGCCGGTACCGGTGGCGATTGCCTTTATCGTCGGCGGCTTCATCATCCTGTGGATCGAAAAGCGCAACCGCAATACGGATTTCGTCGCACGTGTAGAGACGGTCGATGACATGACCGCGCTGGATGCCTTGAAGGTCGGTTGCGCGCAGGCTTTCGCGCTGATCCCGGGTACCAGCCGTTCCGGCGCCAGCATCATAGGCGGCATGTTCTTTGGCTTGTCGCGCAAGGCGGCGACTGAATTCTCTTTCTTCCTCGCGATTCCTACGCTGATGGGCGCAACCGTGTATTCGGTCTATAAGGATCGCGCCTTGCTCTCGATGGCGGATATTCCTTTGTTCGGCCTTGGCGGCTTCGCTGCCTTCGTGTCGGCTTTCCTGTGCGTGCGCTGGTTGTTGCGTTATATCAGCACGCATGACTTCACTTTCTTTGCGTACTACCGCATCGTGTTCGGCCTGTTCGTCCTCTTGAGCGCCTATTACGGCTGGGTTGTGTGGGCGGATTAAACAGTAGCAATGAGCAAGCCTGAGCTCGGCGCGCAAGCGCTGCATATCCTTGAAACCGTTTTCGGCTACTCATCGTTTCGCGGTGAGCAAGCCGAGATCGTGGATGTGGTCGCGCGCGGCGGCGATGCACTGGTCCTGATGCCGACCGGCGGCGGCAAGTCGCTGTGCTATCAAATTCCGGCCTTGCTGCGCGATGGTGTCGGTGTGGTCATCTCACCGCTGATTGCGTTGATGCAGGACCAGGTCGATGCACTGGCCGAGGTCGGTGTACGGGCCGCTTTCCTGAATTCCACCCAAAGTTTTGAAGAGTCGGTACGCATAGAAAGACGTTTGCGTACGGGCGACCTCGACTTGCTGTACGTCGCGCCAGAACGCCTGATGACGCCGCGTTGCCTGGATATGCTGGAAACCACGAAGATCGCCTTGTTTGCGATTGACGAGGCGCATTGCGTATCGCAATGGGGGCATGATTTCCGTCCTGAATACATACGCCTGTCGGTCTTGCATGAGCGCTTCCCGCAAGTGCCGCGCATTGCGCTGACTGCGACCGCCGATCACCAGACCCGTGCCGAAATTGCGCATCGTTTGCAACTCGACGATGCGCGCATGTTTGTCTCTTCCTTCGATCGTCCGAACATCCGTTACCAGATTGTGGAGAAAGCCAACGGCCGCAAACAGGTGCTGGACTTTATCGAAAGCGAACATCCGGGCGATGCCGGTATTGTGTATTGCCTGTCGCGCAAAAAAGTCGAAGAGACCGCGGAATTCCTCAATGAAAACGGCGTTACCGCTTTGCCGTATCACGCCGGTATGGACTTCGCCACGCGCAGTAAAAACCAGGCGCGCTTCCTGCGCGAAGAAAGCATAGTGATGGTGGCGACCATCGCTTTCGGCATGGGGATAGATAAACCTGACGTGCGTTTTGTCGCGCATCTGGATTTGCCGAAAAGCATAGAAGGCTATTATCAGGAAACCGGGCGTGCCGGGCGTGATGGCGCAGCCGCCAATGCCTGGATGGCTTACGGTTTGCAGGACGTGGTACAGCAGCGCCGCATGATCGATGAGTCGGAAGCGGATGAAACTTTCAAGCGCGTGCAAAGCGTCAAGCTGGATGCGATGCTGGGTTTGTGTGAGACGCTGCATTGCCGGCGTGCACGCCTGCTCGATTATTTCGGCCAGGCCTCGACGCCTTGCGGCAATTGCGATACCTGCCTGAATCCGCCGCGTTCTTTCGATGCCACCGTCGAAGTGCAGAAATTGTTGTCCACGATTTACCGTGTCGGCCAGCGCTTTGGTGCGATGCATGTGCTCGACGTTTTACGCGGCGTGGATTCCGACAAGATCAAGCAATGGCAGCATGAAGAGGTTTCCACTTTCGGCATCGGTTCCGATCGCAGCGAAGCAGAATGGCGCGCCATCTTGCGCCAATCAATCGCACTCGGATTGGTGAGCGTTGACCATGAGTCTTATGGTGCGCTCAAGCTGACCGAAGCAGCGCGTCCGGTCTTGAAGGGCGGCGAGAAAGTCCAGCTGCGCGAATACCAGAAACCGCTCAAGTCCAAGCGTTCCAGCAGCAAGCCGAAAGGATTTGTGGAAACAGATTTGTCGACGGCGGAGCAGGCTGTATTCGAGAAGCTGCGCTGGTGGCGTATGGAAACCGCGCGCAAGCACAATGTGCCGGCCTATGTGATTTTCCATGATGCGACCATGCGCGAAATCGCAAAGGCAAAACCGGCTTCGCTCGATGGTTTGCGCGGCGTCAGCGGCGTGGGTGAAAAGAAACTGGAAACCTACGGTGCGGATATCGTGGCCTTAATCGCAGAGATGGATTAAGGCCGTCGGCAATTACTTTTTCTCGAACACCAGGTCCCACACGCCGTGGCCTAATTTCAAACCACGATTTTCAAACTTGGTGACAGGTCGGTAATCCGGCCGTGGCGCATAGCCTTCCGCCGTGTTTTGCAGGCTGGCTTCGCCGCCCAATACTTCCAGCATTTGTTCCGCATATTCCTGCCAGTCGGTCGCGCAATGCAGGTAGCCGCCTTTCCTGATACGGGACGACAGCAGGGCCACCAGTGGCGGCTGGATCAGGCGGCGCTTGTTGTGACGCGCCTTGTGCCATGGGTCCGGGAAAAACACATGGACGCCGGCCAACGATTCCGGCGCAATCATATTCGTCAGTACTTCAAATGCATCGTGCTGGATGATGCGCAGATTGCTTAAGCTTTGTTCGCCTATCAGTTTGAGCAGGCTGCCGACGCCGGGCGTATGTACTTCGACGCCAATGAAATTCTTTTCCGGCATGCCGGCGGCGATCTTTGCGGTGGTTTCGCCCATGCCGAAGCCGATTTCAAAAATCGTCGGTGCAGTGCGGCCAAATGCCTGGTCTATATCCAGCGGTGCTTTGGTATAAGGAATAAAAAATTGCGGCCCCAGCTCGTCGATCGCGCGGGCCTGCGCAGTCGACAGGCGACCGGCGCGTGTGACGAAGCTGCGGATGCGGTGTTCGGTCGGATCGTAAAAGAGAGGCTTCTTGCCGTCGTCGGCTGTGTGGTCGGTCATGCTGGATGTCTTGTGTACGGGAAATAAAATGCGTGCTTGCGGTGAGGCAAATGCCAAATACGGCTTGGCTGAGCAGCTGCGGGGCGTATTGTACCGTGCGCTCACGGCTGTCAGCGTATTCCAGCCAATTTATGCATGCCGCCCGGGCTGGGCCGGGTTTGCTGCAGGAGGGTGGCGGGTGCGCAACAATATTTTCAAGAATATTTAAAAAATAGCTTGCAATTAAATAGTGCGCTATATATTATTCTTTCCATGAAATCGAAATCCGCCAAAACCGATAACGCACCGCGCCTGGATAATCAGCTGTGCTTTGCCTTGTACTCAACCTCATTGGCGATGAGCAAGGTGTATCGCAAGCTTTTGCCACGGCTGGGCCTGACCTATTCGCAGTACCTGGTCATGATGGTGTTGTGGGAGCAGGATGAGTTGACGGTGTCGGATATCGGCGAACGCCTGTTTCTGGATTCGGCGACGCTGACTCCCTTGCTCAAGCGTATGGAAGCAGCGGAATTGATTACCCGGGTACGCGCCGCCAATGATGAGCGCCAGGTCATTATTACGCTGACCAAAAGCGGCGATGCCTTGCGCAGCAAGGCGCTGGAAATGCAAGGCGAAGTATTGTGTGCGACTGCATGCAGCCTGGAGGAAGTGGTGGCAATGAAAGAACAGCTGGTTGCCTTGCGCAGCAAGTTGGCGGCTGATAGTTAAGGTTTAAAAACGGGTGGGGCAGGTGGTATAAATGTCCCATTAGTATTTGTATTTAAGTAGTGCGCTATTTAATAGTTTGCAATTCATGTCTTTGTAATGTTTGTTTAGTAGTTTCGGTATGCAGCGAACCGTCCAATTTAAATCGCTGAATTTCTTAAATGAATCAACTTTCAGGAGAATTACCATGTCGATCGAAAAAGTCCTTTACCGCGCTCACGCAACAGCAACCGGTGGCCGTGACGGCCGTGCCGTTTCATCCGATGGCGTGCTGGATATCAAACTGGGTACACCGAAAGAACTCGGCGGCGCCGGTGGCGCAGTAACGAATCCGGAGCAATTATTTGCCGCCGGCTATTCCGCCTGCTTCCTCGGTGCGATGAAATTCGTTTCCGCCCGTGAAAAAATCGCCTTCCCGGCCGATGCATCGGTGCAGGGCAATGTCGGCATCGGTCAAATCCCGACCGGCTTTGGTATCGAAGTGGAATTGCAAATCAATCTGCCGGGACTGGATCGCGCAGTGGCACAAAGCCTGGTTGAGAAAGCGCACATCGTTTGCCCATACTCGAATGCGACACGCGGCAATATCGACGTCACCCTGACGCTGCTCTGATTGAGACCGGTAGTTGGAAAATGCCGTATGGAATGCGGGCTTGCTGATGCAAGCCCGTTTTTTTATGTCTGCGGGGAACAGAATTTACAGATGCTTACTCAGGCGATCTGCCACGCGCCTTCGCTATAGACCCGTTCATCATCCAGATAAACCGCATCTGTCACTGCAAACACATCAACGTGATAACGCGCTGTTGCACGTCGGATAAGCGCTTTGTTGTAGACGCCGTGCTTCGCACCCAATGATAAATGGATGCCGCACATACGCTCATAGGTGCCGATATCGTCAACCAGGCGTTCCTGCGAAAAAGCGCGGTTCATGCCAAAGCCCAGTTCACGCAGCCAGACTTCGCCTTCATCCGCACGGATATTCGCGAGCACCTCGTCGAATGCCGGCGTCGAATCAATGACATCCGCCACGCGTCCTTTTTCTATGACGAGGGTAATCGGATGTTCCGGTTTGTTGACGCGGAATGCGGTATCGCCAAAGACAAAAATCCTGACCCGGCCGTTGACTGCTTCCAGATCTTGCGCTTCGGTGAATACTTCTCCTATCGGGAACTGGCCGCCAACATTATTCATCGCGCTGTAGTCGCCGATATTCAGTTTGGCTGGCTCAAAGGGCGATGCAAATACCAGGCGTTCGCCGCCGCTTTCCAGTACGCCGCTACTCGCCTGGTCGATGCGTGCTTTCAGCGCTTGCCCGACGCCGCGATAGTAATCAGGATCGTAAGCCAGCGATGCAATGTAATGCGCAGCCTGCGCACCTGTCATGCGCGACAGATGCGGATGTTCGATGACCTTGAGCGAGCGTTTGAAGAGTTCGACACGGATGCGGAAAGCTTCCAGGCGGAAGTTGGTGGATTGAACCAGCACCACCAGATCATCGGCTTTGAGTTCGGCGAAAGCGGCGAGTACGGTTTCCGCCGTCACGCTGTCAAAGTCGATGAACTGTGCGTCCGGCAGGCAGCGTCGATAAGCTTCACCCAATACCAGCGCCAGTTCGCTGCGCGTATCCGTCACTACGAGTGCGGCATGTGCCGGCGCATGTTCTATCGCCAGCGCCAATACATCGCGCAGATGCCGTTCGGCAGCGTTGACGGCCTCTGCGCTAATCGGGCTGGCGGGAGCTGCAGAGGCACTGGGACTTGTCATCGGGTGTTGTTCTAAAAAGGGAAAATGTCGTGGCGCAGGGTGCGATACGGCGGCAGATGGCAAACGAAGAATGGTTTCTTATCTGTTTGCAATCGCTTGCACTGCAATGCGGTGACGCATGTTACACCATGCGTCACCGGAGGATGGCTTGTCAGCGTGCGCGTGCGAGCAGGTGCTGCGCCAGCGCATGATAGGCCGGCAGTGAAGTCGGGTCATTGGCGGCATTGCCGGCCACAGGATTCGACGCATAGCGCACGATGACCATTTCCGCTTTCGGGTCGATATAGATGGTCTGGCCATGTACGCCGCGTGCGGTGTAAGCGCCATCCTCATTGTGCGTGACCCACCACATATTGCGATAACTCCAGCCCGGCAATAAGCTGTAGTTGGCCTTGGCAAAGGCTTCCTTGTCGCCGCCGCGACGTATATCGTCTACCACTGCCTTCGGCACAATTTGCTGGCCGTTGAAGCGGCCGTTATTGCGCAGCATTTCGCCAAAGCGTGCGAGATCGCGCAAGCCGGTATTCAGGCCGCCGCCGGCAAACGGAGTGCCTATCGAATCAACGGTGAAATAGGCATCCTGTTCCGCACCGAGGCGACGCCAGATACGTTCGGACAATAGCTCCGCGACATTGCGTCCGGTGACACGTGCAATCACCCAGCCCAGTACATCGGTGTTCACCGTCTTGTAGCCAAAGGCTTCGCCATGTCGTCCCTGCGGCTGCACGGTTTGCAGGAATTCATAATAGCTGCGCGGCCCGCTGTAATCCTTGGGTTTGGGCAGCGGACTGCCGGCTTGTGCATGCGCCCAGACTTCGGCATTCGGATCGGCATAGTCTTCGCTGTACTTCAGGCCGGTGGTCATATCCAGCACTTGTCGTATGGTCGCATTGCCAAAAGCGGATTGCGCCAGTTCCGGCACGTAGTCGGCCACCTTTTTGTTTGCATCGATACGGCCTTCGGCGACCAGCATCGCACCCAATGTGCCGACGACCGATTTGGTGACAGACATTGCGCCGTGCTGGCCATCCGCCTGCAACACGCCGAAGTAACGTTCATAGACGATGCGCCCCTGGTGCAGGACGACGATGCCATCGGTGTAGTTGGCAGCCAGCGATTCCTTCCAGCTCATCGTTTGCTTGCCATTAATGGGTATGAAACGCACATCGTCGATATCGCTGCGCAATGCGCGTGGCAAGGCGAGCGGTGCAGACAAGCCGCGCGAGACATTGATGGTCGGCATCAGCTGCCGGAAATTGGATACGCTCCAGCGCAGCGCCGGAAACTGGAAATAGCTGCCGTCATCGAAGCGCAATGTGCGATCAGCGGGTGGCGGTGCGCCGACCATCCAACCTAGTCTGGCAGGATCACTGGTGGCCGCATCGGGGAAGTTGCCGGCATCAGCTGCAGCGGCACTTGCACATACAGCGCATGCCAGCAAAGCCAGATAACAATGGTTACGCGTGTTGCGCAGGAGGTGTCGGGGCATGATGGCGGCCTTTCGATGGTGTCGGCGTCTGTGCCGTGCGGATAGCGTAATGCATAGACGCGTGCTTTGTCTCATTTATCCTAAGCCTGGCGGCTATTCATATTTTTTACGGATTCCGGTTTGCCAAGTTTTCTGAAGCCTGCGTAGAATGCATGCACGGGAAACGATGCATCGTCGCGCTGACAGGTGTAAGCGTTTTCAGTAAGCGTTTTCAGTTTTTAGCCGTTTAGAAAAAGCCACGGAAGCCGCCATGCGTATTTTGATTGTCGAAGATGATGCCGTACTGGCCGCCGCGCTGACCCGGGCCCTGACCCAGGCCGGCTACTCGATCGACCATGTCGACAATGGCGAGGATGCCCATCGCGCCTTGGGTAACGATGTGTATGCGCTGTTGCTGCTGGATATCTCGCTGCCGAAGATGGATGGGCTGGCAGTACTGCGGCGCTTGCGCGAACGCAAGTCGCGCCTGCCGGTATTGATCCTGACTGCGCGCGATACGCTGGATGACAGGGTGGCCGGGCTGGATCTCGGTGCCGATGATTACATGACCAAACCATTCGACCTGCCGGAGTTCGAAGCGCGGGTCCGGGCCCTGATCCGGCGCGGCCAATTCGATGCCGGCAAGAGCCTGACACATGGCGGCCTGCGTTTCGACCTGGAAGCGCATCGCCTGTTTTATAACGAGCAGCCGGTGGAGCTTTCGGTACGTGAACTGGCGGTATTTGAAGTTTTGCTGTCGCGCCAGGGGCAGGTCGTGACCAAGGAACAAATGATAGATCGCCTGTTTGGCTGGGGCGATGATGGCGGCAGCAATGCGATTGAAGTCTATGTGCATCGCACCCGCAAAAAGCTGGAACCCTACAACATCAATATCCGTACCGTGCGCGGCATGGGTTATCTGCTGGAAAAATCCGGTGAAGCCGAACGCCAGGAACAATAAACTCAATCCCAGCCTGCGCAGCCGCCTGCTGCGCCTGGTATTGGTCCCGCTCTCCTTTATCCTCCTGATCGATATCGTCGGCAGCTACTTCGTCGTGCGCCATGTCGCCAATGATGTGTATGACGTCGAGCTGAATGAAATCGCCCGGGAAATGCTGCTGCACGTGACGCGCAAAAATGGACAGCTCGGCTTTGACCTGTCGCCGGATGCCGAGCGCACCCTGTTGCTGGATAAGGAAGACCAGGTCTATTACGCCATCCACACCACCGACGGCAAATTGATTGCCGGTGATCCCACGCTGCCGGCTCGCTTAACGATCAAAAGCGGCCGGGAAACCGCCTATTACGACGGTGTCCTGCAGGGACAGGAAGTACGCATCGCGCTCTTGCGCGGCAAGCCCTTGCTGGAGCCGCCGGCCGAAGCCGTGATGATCCAGATTGCGGAGACGCAGGTCAAACGCGACCGGCATGAACGCGCCTTGCTGATCCAGCTCATCCTGCCGCAGGTCTTATTGATCCTGATTGCCGGCATCCTGATCTGGCGCGGCGTCGCGCATGGCTTGTCGCCCTTGCGCAAACTGCAGCAGGAACTGGCGATGCGTTCGCATCTGGATCTCAGCCCGATCGCTGCCGACAATGTGCCGGGCGAAGTGGAGCCGCTGGTCGGTGCGGTCAATGATTTGATGACACGTGTGGATGGCGTGCTGGGTTTCCAGGGGCGCTTCATTGCCGATACCGCACATCAGTTGCGTACCCCGGTGGCGGGCCTGAAAGCGCATGCCGAACTGGCCTTGCGGGAAACCGATCCGGTGCAGGTCAAACGTGCGCTCGGTCATCTCTATACCAGTGCCGAGCGCCTGTCGCGCCTGGTTTCGCAATTGCTGTCGCTGGCACGCAATGAGCCGAACAATGTCGCCGCCAACTTCGCTCCTTTCGATTTGAATCAACTGGCATTGCGCACCGCGCAGGAGTGGGTGCCGCTGGCATATAAAAAGAAGATCGACCTCGGTTTTGAAACCGCCGAGCAAACGGTGCTGCTGAATGGCGAAGCCGCGCGCGTCACGGAAATGATCAATAACCTGGTCGACAATGCGATCCGCTATACGCCATCCGGCGGGCGCGTGACGGTGCGGGTGCATAAGGATGAAGCGGGCGCGCACCTGGTTGTCAGCGATGACGGCACGCGGATTCCGATTGATGAGCGGCAGCGCATTTTTGAACGTTTCCACCGCCTGCTCGGTAATCACGAAGAAGGCAGCGGCCTGGGCCTGGCGATCGTGCATGAGATCGCTACCCTGCACAATGCGCGGATTACACTGGAAGACGATATCGACGGCGTCGGCAATACCTTTACCGTCACCTTCCCGGATACGCCGGTAAGTGCCTAGTTGTTTGCAGCTGTAAGGATTTTGTAATATTCGCGAAAGCTGCCTGTAATGTTCACGAAAGTACAGCGTAAGCGCTGATCTCTACTATGGAATTGCTTTCACAATAACCATAAATGGAGACAGAAATGCTAGCAACGCTAAGTGATTCGACCATGTGGGTGGCGCTCTTCCAGATCGTCATCATCAACATCCTTCTGAGTGGCGACAATGCAGTCATCATTGCATTGGCCTGCCGCTCGCTTCCGCCGAAAGACCAGAGAAACGCCTTCCTGATCGGTACAGTTGCGATCGTATTGCTGATGACCGGACTGACGGCAATCGCATCCTACCTGCTCACCATTCCTTACGTCGAAGTCGTCGGCGCAATCCTGCTGCTGTGGATAGGTATCAAGTTGCTGATACCGGAAGATGAAAATGCCGAACTGAATGCCAGCGACAACTTTTGGGGTGCGGTCAAAACCATCATCATCGCCGACATCGTGATGAGCCTCGACAATGTGCTCGGCATGGCCGGCGCTGCGAATGGCCATATGGGCCTGCTCTTCGTCGGCATGGTCATCACCATTCCATTGATCCTGTTCGGCAGCGCAATGCTGATGCGCCTGATGGAACGCTTCCCTATCATCGTGACGCTGGGCGCCGGTTTGCTCGGTTATGTCGCGGGTGAAATGGCGGTCGAAGATCCGGCGCTCAAAGGCTTCATCGCAAATGCGCACTACCTGGAAATTGCACTGCCTATCCTGGGTGTGCTGATTGTCATCGGCTTTGGCAAACTGCTTGCCGCGCGCCAGACACCGGCCTTGTCTACCGAAGCCTGATTACATCCAATATCGAGGAGACTGCAAATGAATACCGTCCTGGTTCCAATCAATGACAGTAGCGATATCGAATGTGCGATCAAACATGTTATCGAGCGTTATCGCACGCAGCCGGTCACATTGTTCCTGCTGAATGTACAAATGCCCATTTCAAAATTCGTGACGCGTTTTGTCGGGCGCAGGCAGATCGATGAGTTCCATCAGGAAAACGGCATGCAAATCTTGCAGCCGATGATAGAGAAACTGGATGCCGCCGGCATCCCGCATCAGGAACGCATCGTGATAGGGCACAAGGCGGAAAGCATCGCGCAGTTTGCCCGTGAACATCATTGCGACCAGATCGTGGTGCCCAAGCATAAAAGTATTTTTGAAAACATCGGCCTCGGTTCGGTTGGCAGCCAGTTGCGTCAGCTCATTGGTAGTGACGGGCGCTGCGATATTAGCGAGGTGTATTAGTTCTGCATGTGCTGCCTGTGATTGGCAGGTGGTGCTGGAAACGAGTGTGTATCGAGAATCAGTCCTCAAGCTGAGTCTCTTGGCCCGACCGATGGTTGGGCCTTTTTTATTTGTTGTTTGATTTTTTTGTTGGTGATGCGGTTAGCTCTCCGTGGAGAAGTGCGTTGCCGGGGGCGGCCCGGCAGCCGCTCACTTTTCTTGTCTCGCCAAGAAAAGTAAGCAAAAGAAGGCGACCGCGAAGCCGCAGCCCCTGCGGGGTTCCCGTTTGTGCAAAGCAAAAAATGGGAAGCGGACGAAACTCGCTTCGCTCAAACAACGTCCACTTCTTTTTCCATTTTTTGCCCCGCACAAACGGCAGCGTCTAAGCGGAACATCAACACAGCCTCTAGGATTCGAGAGCACTCCCTTTGCGCATCAAGGCTGTGCTTTTGACGTGCCCGCATTAGGCGTTGCCAAGGCGAGCGATTGTCAGACGGGTCCAACGGCGCAAACATGTTTGAGCGGAGCTTTAGCGTAGCGAGTTGGTTTGCGACGCCGGCTGGCGATCGCTTGGCTTGGGCACCCGCGCAGCGGGCGACGACTGTTGCGGTCGCCTTTCTTTGCTTACTTTCTTTGGCGAAGCAAAGAAAGTGAGCGGCTGCCGGGCCGCCCCCGGCAACGCACTTCTCCACGGAGAGCCAACCGTATCGCCAACAACAAACGGAAAACCAACAAAGAAAACCACACCCTGACCATCACCCGAATCCATCGATATAATGCGGACAATCCCCCGGATATCCCCGCACCTCTAGCCAAGCAACACGTAAAAATAATGATAACTAAACGTCTCCGCCTGTGGCGCACGGCATCCCTGCTTGCACTGTCCGCCGTACTGGCCGGTTGCGGCAGCCTGGTTCAGTACAACATCAATGAACCCCTGACGGAGTACAAGCCCGACCATGGTTACACCGTCAAATCGATAGACCTGGCACCCGGTGACAGCAAAATCTTTATGGTGGTGCTGTTCTCGGGAGGAGGTGCGCGTTCGGCGGCCCTGGGTTATGGCGTACTGGAAGAACTGGCGCGTAATAAATTTATCAAGGACGGGCAGAGCAGGCGTTTGTTCGATGAAGTCGACCTGGTTTATGGCGTGTCCGGCGGTTCCATCCTGGCCGCTTATTACGGTTTGCATGGCGAGGATGTATTCCCCAGCTTTAATGATCGTTTCCTGAACCTGGATTTCCAGGACAAGATCGTCAGCCGCATCATTTCATTTTCGAATCAGTGGCGCCTGACTTCGCCGCGTTTTGGACGTTCCGATCTGCTGGAAGAGCAACTGGATGAAGTCCTGTTTGATAAAAAGACCTTCTCCGATCTGGCCAGCAAGAAACGCAAGGGGCCATTGACCATCATCAGTGCGACCGATATGTCCTCCGGTGCACGCTTCGATTTTATCCAGGAAACTTTCGACTTCCTGTGCTCCGACCTGAACCGTTTCCCGATTTCCCGGGCAGTTGCGGCATCGAGTGCAGTGCCTTTGCTGTTTTCGCCCATCACTTTGTGGAATTACGCCGGGACCTGCGATTTCCACGTGCCTGAATCCTTGCTTGCAGCTGCTGACAATAAGAAACGCGGACGTATCGCCGCAGTATCGCGGACCCGGGCGAAAGAATTGTTCAGCTATCTGGATCCGATCAAACGGCCGTATATCCATTTGCTGGATGGCGGCTTGTCCGACAATCTGAGCATACGCAGCATCCTGGATATGGAAGCGCTGGTCGGCAGTGACGAGGTCAGGCAGGACTTCCGCCTGGATGAAATGGAGAAGCTGGTGCTGGTGGTTGTGAATGCGCAAAACAATCCGGAAAATACGATAGACCAGAGCGCCGATGTGCCGGGTTTCGGGGATGTGATACGGGCGATCAGCGATATCCCGATTGCGCGTTATACGCAGGAAACGGAACTGGCGATGCAGTCTTCAATCGAACGCTGGCAGGAAGCCGGACGTTTGCGCGCGGAGCAGAATCATACGAAAGCGCCATCCGTTTACTACATCAATGTGTCCTTGAAGAATATGACGAACGAAGAAGAAAGGCTGGAATTGTTGAATGTCCCGACTTCTTTGTACTTGCCAAAAAAAACCGTCAGGGAGTTGCGCTCGGCAGCGACTACACTGATGCATGAGTCGCCGGAGTTCCAGCGCCTGCTGAAAGATCTTGCTGTTCAGAGCGGCAGGTGAGCTGCATACTCATGTTTATCGAATCAGTCAGCGAGGGGAAATATGAGCAAGGATGATGAATTGCAAAAAGCGATTCTGAATAATATTCCCGACCAGGCATGGCTGAAGGACAGGGAGTCGCGCTACATCCTGGTCAATGATGCATTCATCGCCGCCTGTCGGCTGCCGGAAAGCGAAATCCTGCACAAGACACCCGACGAAGTCTGGCCCGAAGAGTGGGGCAATGTCTATATCGATACCGATAATCGCGTGATGGAGCAGGGCGAACGCCTGCGCTATGAAGAACAGCGGCATGCCGAAGATGGCAGCTTGCGCTGGTACGACACGATCAAGACGCCGATCCGTAATGAGCAGGGCGAAGTCATCGGCACCACCGGCATTTCACGCGATATTACCGACCGCAAATTGGCAGAGCAGGAATTGCTGGCTTCGCGTACGCAGTTGCGTGAACTGTCGGCTTATCTGCAAGTGGTGCGGGAAGAAGAACGCACGCGCATTTCACGCGAGCTGCATGATGAACTGGGTCAATCACTGACGGCGATCCGCATCGGCCTCAGCGTGATTGAAACCCAGCATGGAATGCAGGACGACGAATGGCTCAAGAGCCTCGCCGGCTTAAAGAAAATTGCCGATTCCACCGTCGAATCGGTACAGCGTATCGCAGCTGATTTACGCCCGTTGATCCTCGATGAGTTGGGCTTGTTGCCGGCGATAGACTGGTTGCTGGAATCGTTTTCCGAACGGAGTGCGATTGCGTATGAATTGAGTTTGCCGGCGACGCCGCTGGATTACAGTCGGGAAGCGAGTACTGCCATTTTCCGCATCCTGCAGGAATCGCTGACAAATGTCAGCAGGCATAGCCAGGCGACGCTGGTGGGGGTAGCGCTGAAAGAAACAAAAGATTTCATTACGCTGAAAATTACTGATAATGGCAAAGGCATAGATAGTTCCGTGTCGCGGCAAAACAGCCTGGGCTTGCTCGGCATGCGTGAGCGTGCCTTCATGCTGGGCGGCAAGCTGAAGATCCAGAGCCGTGCCGGTTCCGGCACCAGTATCGAAGTGCGTATTCCAAAGACCAATGCCGCGCATGCGGGGGACAGAAAATGATTCAAATATTGATTGCCGATGATCACGCCATCATTCGTGACGGCCTGAAGCAAATCATTTCCTTTGTATCGAATATGGCGGTGGCCGGTGAGGCGTCGAACGGCGAAGAAGTGTTGCAAAAGCTGCGTGCGCTGCATGTCGATGTGCTGGTGCTGGATATGTCGATGCCGGGCAAGAGCGGGATTGCGCTGATCCAGCAAATCAATGCGATCAAGCCGGATTTGCCCATCCTCGTATTGAGTATGCATCAGGAAAGCCAGTACGCGGTGCAGGCGATGCGCGCCGGTGCGTCCGGTTACATCACGAAGAATACGGCGTCCAGCCAGCTGATCGAAGGCATACGCAAGGTGGCCGAGGGTGGCACCTTTGTGTCGCCGGAAATTTCTGCCAAACTCATCAAGCAATTGCACAAACCGGAAACGGACTTGCCGCATACCAAGCTGACGGCACGCGAATTCCAGATTTTCAGCATGCTGGTCGAAGGACATTCGGTCAACGATATTGCAAAAATATTGTCACTCAGCAATAAAACCATCAGTACCCACAAGGCAGCCGTTTTACAGAAAATGGAGGCTTCCACCACTGCCAGCCTGGTTTATTACGCGCTGAAACACGGCTTGATCAATGAGGGGTACGATTGATTCGTGAGCGATTTACGAGTGCTAACGGGCATCTAGGAAAATCCCTAGATTCGAATCAGGCAATCCCGATTCCCACCTGAGCAATTGATCCCTATGCTCATCTTCCATGAACCCGATTCCTGGAGAAATGATGAGAACCACCCGCCCAGTCAGTTATGCCGAACATGGCATGGTCGCCACCGCCCACTACCTGGCGACCGGTGCGGCACTGGATGTGCTGAAGGAAGGCGGAACAGCGGTGGATGCGGCGATCTGCGCAGCCGCTACCATGAGCGTCGTCCTGCCGCACATGATAGGCATAGGCGGTGATGCGTTCTGGATGATCCACGACGCCAAATCAAATACCCTGTCCGCGCTGAACGGCAGCGGCACCTGCGGCAAAGACATCACACTGGATACCTACCGCGGCATGGACGCGATCCCGAACCGTGGTCCGCAATCGGCGATCACGGTGCCGGGTGCGATTGATAGCTGGGCACTGGCGCATGAACGTTTCGGCACGATGCCGCTGAGCCGCCTGCTGGCACCGGCGATCCGTTATGCCAGCGAAGGTGTGGCCGTGACCCAGGACATCAGCCGCTGGATCAGCGACGACACTGAAGATTTTCGCAAGGATCCCGGTTCGGCCGGCATCTTCCTGAAAGACGGCCGCGCCTATCAGCCCGGCGAGCGCCTGCAGCAACCGGCTTTGGCCAAGACCCTGGAAAACATTGCACAACACGGTCCGCGTTACTTCTACGAAGAAACCGCGCGTTCCATCGTGTCTTACCTGAAGAGCCAGGGCGGTTTGCTGAGCGAAGAAGATTTCAAGAACTACCATGCGAAATGGGTCAAACCGATTTCGACCAACTACCGTGGCTTCCAGGCTTTCCAGGTGCCACCGCCGTCGCAAGGCATTGCCGGCCTGATGATCCTGAATTTCCTGAACGGTATCGACCTGTCGGGACTGGATGCCAATTCGCCCGAGTATTACAACGCGATGATCCAGGCGATCAAATGGGCGTTCAATAAACGTGACCAATACCTGACTGATCCTGAATTCTCGGATATCCCGCTGGAAAAATTGCTGGACCCGGCACTGGCGAATGCCGAACGTGCCGAATGGCTGGCCGATACCAGGCGTACCCATGAAAACCGTCCAGGCGGCAGCGATACCACCTTTATCAGCATTGCCGACAAATACGGTAATGCGGTCGGCCTGGTACAGAGTTTGTACTTCGACTTCGGCTCTTGCGTGACCGATCCCGGCTCAGGCGTGTTGATGCAGAACCGCGGTGCTTTCTTCTCGCTGGATCCGAAGCATCCGAACGTACTCAAGCCGGGCAAGCAAAGCGCATCGACGCTGATGTCGGGCATGCTGTTCAAGGATGGCAAGCCTTACATGGTGTACGGCACGCAGGGTGGTGAAGTGCAGCCGCAGACGCAGACTTCGGTCGCGACCCGGGTCGTCGACTTCGGTCTCAATGTGCAGGAAGCAATCGATGCGCCGCGTGTTTTGTACGGCCGCTCATGGGGCGATACCTCGAATAAATTATTGCTGGAATCGGCAGCGCCGGAAGCGACCTTTGACGCCTTGCGTGAACAGGGTCATCCGGTGGAGCCGGCGCAGTGGCCGTTCCCGCGTATGGGTACGGCGCAGGCGATTCGTTTGCCGGGACCCTGGTCACCGTTTTTTGAAGGCGGTGCAGATCCGCGTGGCGAAGGGATTGCATTAGGTTTTTAGTTGTTTCATCCAGAGGAGATGGTTATGGAGATGGACTTGTTAATACACAATGTTCGCGTGTGGGATGACAAACCACTGATGGACATTGGTATCAAGGATGGGAAGATTGCTGCCATAGAAGAAGGCCTTGAAGCCTCGGCAAAAGAAGCAATCGATGCAGAAGGTCGTGCTGTTATTCCAGGCATGGTCGAGCCACATATGCATTTGGAAAAAGCATTCCTGCACCGACGCTTGCCGCCGGTGTTCGGGACGCTGGAAGAAGCAATCCGCGTCACCGGTATCCTGAAAAGCAAACAGGAACGTAATGACGTGCTTGATCGTTCACGCCAGGTGCTGGATATGGCGGTGAAGAACGGTACGGTCGCGATGCGCGCGCATCCGGACGTGGATTTGATCCAGGGCCTGATCGGTGTTGAAACACTGGTCGAGCTGCGCGACGAATACAAGGACCTGATGGATATCCAGATCGTTGCTTTCCCGCAGGAAGGCATAATCAAATCACCGGGTACTACCGACCTGATGGAAAAATCCATGCAGCTCGGCGCCGACGTGGTGGGTGGCTGTCCCTACAATGAACTGACCTGGGAAGATACCAAGCGCCATATCGACATCGTGTTCGAGATGGCGGCCAAGCATGATGCGCCTATCGATCTGCATGCGGATTTTTCCGACGATGCCAGCGACCAGCGTTTTGCCGCTACCGCTTATGTCGCACAAAAAACCCTGGATACCGGCTATCAGGGCCGCGTCTCCATGGGCCACGTGACCAGCCTCGGTTCACTTGATCCGGATGAGTTGAAGCCGATCATTGAATTGCTGCGCAAGGCCGACATCAGCATCGTGACACTGCCGGCCACCGATCTTTATCTCGGCGGCCGCAATGATACGAAAAATCGTCGTCGCGGTTTGACGCCGGTACGTTCGCTGCATGAAGCAGGTGTCAACGTCGCTTACTCGTCGAACAATATCCGCAATGCATTCACACCTTTCGGCAAGGCCGACATGCTGGTGATCGGCAATATGCTGGCGCATGCAGTGTCCTTCGGTACACCGGCGCACCAGGCGGCGATCCTCGACATGGGTACCGTGAATGCGGCGCGCTCTATCGGCATCGGCAGCAATTATGGTGTTGCGGTAGGCAAGCAGGCTGACCTGGTGATCCTCGATACCTATCAGGTTGCCGATGCATTGCTCGATATCCCGGCCCGTTCGTGGGTGATCAAACGCGGCAAGATCACCGTCGTCACGCAGCACAAAGCGGAAATTCATCGCCACGGCTGTTGTGGTGCGCAAGACCATGGTGCAAAAGGCCATGTCTGCGAAACCGCTGCAGCAAAATAAAAATATTCAATTTACCAATCAGGAGACAAGTATGAAAAAGCCACCACACGCCGTCGTTGCATCACTACTCGCAGTTACCACCGTCCTCATGGTCCAGTTGCCATGGCACTTGCCAGTCTGGGCAATCTTTATCAGCTGGGCAGGTACCTTCGCGATGGGTGGACCGACCGCTTCCAACCTGAAACGCATCTGGCCGACCTTGCCGATCGGTTCGATTACCGGCTTCCTGGTCGTCACCGGCTTCGGTATTGCTGCGAAGAATTTCTCCGGGACCAATCTGGTGATCGCGGAAATGATCATCCTGTTCTGCCTCAATACCGGCATGATCATGCTGGCACGTGTACCCGGCCTCAACTTTGTGCCTGGCATGTTCTTCGGCTTTGCGACCTTCTTTGCCACCATGTTCGGCGGCTTCGGTCCAACCCCGAAAGATCCATTGTCGGCACTGGGCGTAGCAATCCTGATGAATGCGATTGGTCCGGTCTATGCATGGATCACCGCTAACTTCTCGCATCGCCATGTACCGCTGGAAAACACCTTCCCGCAAGCCAAGCAAGGCCAGCAGGCGCAGCACAAGGTTTAAGACTTTTACTGTCACGCCACCCCTTCAAATTGAATCGGGTGGCGTTTTCTTATGTCCACTCAGCATCAAAGCTTGCTATGGTATAGCTGCTTGTACCGTTGTATGCATTGCCAGGAAAGGCGAGCTCGCATCAATGCTGTGGGGTTTGTTGTTGGTGCGTGTCTTGCCTCAGTGATAAAAAACTAAAAGGAGAAGACACATGAAAAACAAAAATTTTCACGATATGACGAGAAGAGATTTTTTATCGGCTTCAGGTGCGATGGCCCTGGGTTCGCTGGCGCCGCTGTCGCTGGCACAGGATGCCAAGCCCAAAAGCGTGCTGGCAACGTCAAGCAAGGGCATGGTCACCAGCCCGCACGAACTGGCTACCAACGCCGGCCTGGAAGTATTGAAATCCGGCGGCAATGCGATTGAAGCGGCGATTGCGATTGCCAGCTGCCTGAGCGTCACCTATCCGCATTTCGCCAGCTTTGGCGGCGATGCTTTCATGATCATCAGCGATCGCAACGGCAAGGTACGGACCCTGTCCGGTATCGGCCAGGCGCCTGGAGTACTGCCGCAGTACAGCGGTGCGATTCCGGTACGCGGTCCGGGTTCCATGCTGACGACTGCCGCCAATGTGGATACGCTGGGCAAAGCCTTCGACATCAGCAAAAATGAACTGGCCGGCACCAAGAGCTGGGCTGAATTGCTGAAACCGGCAATCGGTTTTGCACGCAACGGTTTTCCGGTGTCGCCATCAGAGCGTTTCTGGATGGATTTCCGCCAAAAGGAAATGGCCGACCTGCCGGCCCTCGCCAGCAACTTCATGATAGACGGCAAGGTGCCGGAAGTCGGGCAAATGTTCAAGCAGCAGCAACTGGCCGATACGCTGGAGATGCTGGCGGTACGCGGTTATCGCGACTTCTATGATGGCAAGCTGGCGGAACGGATTGCGAAAGGTTTGAAAGAAGCCGGTTCACCGTTGACTGCCGCCGACCTCGCAAAAACCCAGGCCCGTATCGAACCACCTTTGCGCGTCGCTTATCGCGGCGGCGTGCTGCTGGCCAACCAGCCACCGACCCAGGGCATCACGACGCTGGAAATCATGGGCATACTGGATCGCTTCGACCTGAAGAAAATCCCGGAAGGCAGTGCCGACTATTACCACGTCGTAGTGGAAGCGGTGAAACGTGCATTCATCGATCGCAACCAATATGTCGCCGATCCTGAGTTCGTGAACATGCCATCAGCGAAATTGCTATCCAAGGCCAATCTCGACCAGTGGGCCGGCAGTATCAAGATGGATAAGGCGATGCCATGGCCGCACGTCTATAAACATGGCGACACGGTCTACATCGGCGCTACCGACTCGCAGGGCAATTCGGTCTCCATGCTGGAAACGGTGTACTTCGACTGGGGCAGTGGTGTGATGGCGGGCGATACCGGCATCCTGTGGCATAACCGCGGTGCTTCGTTCAGCCTCAAGCCAGGTGTGCCGAATGTACTGGAACCAGGCAAACGTCCTTTCCACACGCTGAACCCGGGCATGTATCTGAAGAACGACAAACCGCACATCCTGTACGGTACGCAAGGTGCAGACGGCCAGCCGCAAACCTTGTCGGCGATCCTGACGCGCATGATCGATTACGGCATGGATCCGTTGACCGCCTTGTCGAGGCCGCGTTTCTTGCTGGGTAAAACTTTCTCGGATACGCGTGATTCGCTGAAGCTGGAAAAAGATGCCGGCGACCAGGTGTTCCAGGAACTGGCACGACGTGGTCACGAGATGAGTGTGATTCCGGCGCAAAGTCCATTGGCAGGTCATCCGGGTGCGATTGTGATCGACCAGAAAACCGGGACTTTCTCCGGTGCGCATGATCCGCGCAGCGATGGCAGGGCTTTGGGCGTTTGATTTGGTGACGCGTTAAATGCGACGCTAAGCAAGCGCAAATAAAAATGCCTGGTCAGTATCCGGTCTGACCAGGCAAGAAAAAAGACAGGCGACGCCTGTCTTTTTTAATTACCGCGAATTACTTGGCTTCAGCTGGAGCTGCTGCTGGTGCAGCTGCTTTTGCTTTCTTGGTGGATTTTTTGTGTTTCTTGGCGTGTGCTTTTGGTGCTTTAGCTGCGGTTTTTGCTTCAGTTTTGGCCGCTACAGGAGCTGGCGCAGCAGCAGGTGCTGGAGCAGCGGCTTGTGCAAAAACGGTGGAGGCAAACAGACCAGCAACCAGGGCAGCGATTAATTTGTTCATTTGAGTGCTCTCTCTAAAGTATTAGGAAAATTGTGCGAACTGCTTAATCAGTTCGTACGTATATAACGCCAGCCAATTGATGTGGTTGACGCATGTAGACAAATATTTTGAAATCTTTTTCAGAGTGAAAAACCATGTTTTATCGTGAGGATAGCGTTAAGAATTCGTGATGAATTTTTAGCTCCCGCGATGCCGTTTTTTTGCTTCGACTACTGCATTTGCAGTATTTACTCCCGGCAATCCCATTGATATTCTCGCCGCCATTAGCCGTGCCTTGCGCCCGGTGTGTCATGGGAGAAGATCATGCATACGCTTACCTCTATATATAAGTCCGATCCAGTTGCCCCGATGCGGCAGAAATGGGCGCTGTGTTGCGCTTCGTCTGTTTTGTTGACGCTCGTTTCCTTGCATGCCGTGCCGGTACAAGCGCAAGACTTGCAGGCGATCGAGATTGATTCGAGCCAGTTGATGAAGCGGCAAACTCCTACACAACAAGGCGGGCAATCGCAGCCGGCCAATCCGCGCGCGCCGGCTCCCTTAAGCGACAGGGCACTGCAAATCATTTCGAATGTCATCATGAATCTCTCCCCAACGGGAAGGGAGCTGATGTTGAGCAAGTCGTACACGCCGGAACAAAGACAACAGATCCTCACTTATATGGAATCCCAGGCGCCGAAGTCACAAGCGCCGCAGCAAGAAGCCAAGCAGCCGCTACTGACGCTGGAACAGCAAAGGCAATTGTTGTTGGGAGAGCAGTCCGAGGCGAAACCGCCCGTGAAGGAAGAAATCAAGCAGACAGAAAAGCCGACGTCAGAGCAGCAAAAGCAAATGCAATTGACGCAGCAGCCGGAACAACAAAAGCAGCATGAGCAAGTGCAGTCCGAGAAAGCCAAGGAACAGATCAAGCAGGCGGAGAAGCTGACGCCGGAACAGCAAAAGCAATTGCAGTTGACGCAGCAGCTGGAGCAACAAAAGCTGCTGGAAAAAACGCAACAGCAGCAATTAAAAGAAGAAATCAAACAAGTTGAGAAGCCGGCACTGGAGCAGCCCAAACAAATTTTGCCGACCCAGCAAACCAGTTTGCCGGTGGCTGCGCCGGCTAATCCTGCCAGTCTGGCGCAGGAGAAGTATCAAAAGCTGCTGGATGCCGGTGTCTTTTCCAGCAGCGGTGGCACTTCCACCAATCTGGATGAGACCATGACGCGCGCGCAGTTTGCCGCGATCGCCGCGAAGCTGCAGGACCTCGGAAAAAAATCCGGCGGCCAGTTTACTGATATCGATCCAGCCGCCTGGGCCGCGCTGGCGGGTGCGATGGAGGCTAAATCACTTAGCGGAATTGGCAGCGGAACGATCAAGGTCGAGTCGGAGGACAAGAAATCTTCAGCTGACTTCGCTGCATTGCTCGCTGCCGTGATGAAGGGCAGGGTAAACCAGGAAGAGCTGGATCAATTGATCGCCAAGCTCGGCACCAGCAAGCCGTCGACATCGCAAGTTGGCGCTCCGCTCAAGAATGAAGAGGAAATTCAAAAGGTAGGCAAGCTTGTTGAGGCCATGGTGGTTCCTGCACCGGGATCGGTGCCTGTCACGACGGCTTTGGTCGGTGTCTCGGCCGGCTCCCTGGCTGCGATAGGCGCGGCCTTGGCAGCCGCTACCGCGGCAAGCATCGCAGCGTCGGGCAACGCCAATAATATTGCGCTGGCCAATGCAGTGAATGGCGCAGCCAACTACAACACTGTGACGCCACGGGCCAATTGGCCGACCAATCTGAACGCGACTTTCAACGGGCGTTTGGGCGGTACGCTGAGTGATAACTCAACTGTTGGCGGCAACCTGAGCATGAATGTCAATTTCGCTTCGATTGGAAGTAATACGCCAATTTTCGGTAGCGTTCAATTTGATAACAACAAGGGAAGTGCGCACTTGCAGCTGGTCCAGTCTTCCGGATTTGTCGGCGGTGGGATGAGCGGTACTTATGATGGTCAGACCATGAACGGCTACATCCAGAATGGACAATTTTACGGGCCCGCCGCGAATGCGATCAAAGGAAGCTGGAGTATGACGACCCCTGTTGTAAGCGGTGGCGGCAGCTTCGCCGCCACACGCTGATATCCCGCTTCCTGCATATGCACTTTCCCCACTCATCGATGAATAATTTATTCCGCTTGCTGGCAGTCACACTGCTCTCTGTTTCACCTGCAATCCATGCGGCTGGCACCACGTCAGCAGTGATTCCTGATAGCCGCAGCGAATTGCTGGTGGCGCGCCTGATGCAGGAAAACGGCAGGCCGGATATGGCTTGCGCCCTGCTGGCCGATACGCCTGTCAACAGCGTTGATGCTGAGCGCCTGTATGTGCTGGCGCGTTGTAATGCATCCCTGCAGCGCATCGATGCGGCCATCGGCTATTACCAGCGCGTGATCGCCTTGCAGCCGCAGGAAGCGAATCCGCGGGTCGAGCTGGCGGCGATCATGGTAGCGCTGGAGCGCAAGGATGAAGCGGCGCAGTTGTACAAGGAAACCCTGCCTTTGCTGCCGGCGGGGCAGGTATCAACGCAGATGAATAATCTGATCGAACAATTGGGGCGGGATGATCCAGCCGCTTTTGCCCGGCAGGCGTCCGGCAAGCCGTGGTCGATAGAATTTTTTGCGGGCCTGGTACACGACAGCAATATCAATGGCGGTCCGGTATCGAATATCGTACCGGCGATGGTGGGTGGTTTTCCGGGTAACTTTATCCTCGATCCGGGAGCGATGCCGCGTTCTTCATGGGGCGCAACCGGCAGCCTGACCGGCAGTTATGTGCTGCCCCTGAATGAGCGCTGGTCGGTTTTATTCCAGGGCGTGTTGCTGGGCAATGGCTACTTCGATACCTCGGATTTCAATAATGAATATATGTCGCTGTCTGCGGCTTTTATCTATCGGGATAAAGACTGGAGTGCGAGCATCCAGCCGAATATAGGTTTTTCACGGCAGGCGAACCGGATGAATGAAACGACGCCGGGCGTGACCGCACGTTTTTCGCGCAATCTGAATCAGACCCTGTCGCTGACCGGTTCTGTCGGTTACATCAATCGCACTGTGCATCTGGATCATTACCGGAACGCGGACGGGGTGGTCGGCAGTGTCGGCCTGGTGGCGCAAGTGCAGCCGGATTTGCAGGTTGGTGCTGATTACAATATGCAGCGGGAGCATGCGGATGCTGCCGTGTATTCGCGGCGCCTGCATGGCCCCAGCGTGTTCGCCGCGTATCGCATCAATCCGCAATGGACGGTGGTCGGCAACTATAGCTATTCAAAGGTGAAGTATGACGAGGGCAGCCTGTTCTTCCCGGCGCGTGAAGATACGCAGAAGACCGCGAGCCTGACGACGCTATGGGATATCAGCCCATGGGCCGGGCGCAATATGGTGGTGCGTGCGCAATATACGCAGATCGATAATCCATCGAATATCGGTTACAGCAATTACACGCGCAATATCTTCAGCGTGGGTGTGCAGACGCAGTTCTGATGCTTAAAGCAGGCCTTGATGCATCGCGTAACGCGTGAGTTCAACGGCATTGTGCAGCGAGAGTTTGGCCATCAGGTTTTGCTTGTGCTTGCGCACGGTGAAGACGCTGAGTTGCAGCGTATCGGCAATTTCCTGTGAAGACTTGCCGGCAGCGACCAGTTTCAGTATCTGTTGTTCGCGTGGCGTTACCGCTTGTTCTTCATTGTCCTGGAAGTGGTCGATAGTGCCCAACAGCTTGCTGACGTAGCGTCGGTTGCCGATGACCGTCGGGATCGCTTCCAGCAATTCGCTGCTGTCTTCCAGTTTCAGCAGGTAACCATCGGCACCGGCAGCAAAGGCCTGGCGCACACTGTTGTGATCGGTCGAGCCGGTCAGGATCAGGATCTTGATATGCGGGTGGCTTTGCTTGATACGGGCGGTGAGGGTGATGCCGTGGCAGCCGGGCAGGTCGAGGTCGAGCAGCAGTAAATCGGCAGGGGTCTGCTGCAGCAGTTCTTCCACCTGCGTGCCGCTGCCGGTATCGGCGACTATCTCCATTCCCGCGACATGTGCCAGCAGGGATCGCAATCCTTCCCGGATCAGGGCGTGATCTTCTGCAATAACGATTTTAGTCATGGCGCTGGATGCGGGGCTGCCGGAATAATTTCTATCGGAACTATTGTTGCACGGTAATAATAGCAAGATATTACACTGCGGGGCGACAAGGCCCTATTTTCTATGTTTTGGGTGGAACATTCATGAACGATCATGCGGCGGCACCTGCAGTTGAAGCGCGTATTTTCAGCGAGTTGGTGAATGTCCTGTACCGACAGGCGACGCCTATCTTTTTTGGCAATTTCGCGGTGGTCGTGCTGTCGGTTTACCTGCTGTGGCATGAGTTGCCACACGGCGTACTGCTGCCCTGGGCGGCGGCGATCTTCGTCCTGACTTCGATCCGCATCGTGATTGTGCGACGCGATTTACGGGTGTCACATGATCCGGAGCAGGCCGCGCGGCGCGCGTGGACTTATGCCTTGTTCGCCGGCTTGTCCGGTTGCCTGTGGGGTTCCATCGGCATCTTTTTCTTTACACCTGACAATACCATTGTCACGGTATTCATTTGCATACTGCTGGCCGGCATGACGGGCGGCTCGGTCGCATCGCAGTCTTCGTTTCCGCCGGCGTATTACGCGTTTGCATTGCCGACGGTATTGCCGTTTGCGGTGCGCTGCTTCGCCTACGGCGGGCCGCTGTTTTCGGTGCTGGCTTTGCTTTCCCTGTTTTTGCTGGGCGTGAACCTGGCCTATAGCCGCAATGTGCATCGCACGGTGCGGGAAGCGGTATCGCTGCGCTTTGAAAATACGCAACTGATCGCGCAACTACGGCAAGAAAAGGAAAGGGCCGAAGCAGCCAGCCGCTCCAAATCACAATTCCTCGCCGCAGCCAGCCATGATTTGCGCCAGCCTACGCATGCGCTCGGTTTGTACATCGCCACCTTGCGTTCCTTGTGCAGTGCGCCCACGGTAAGCGGCGCAGAGGTTGGCACTATCGCAGGCAAGCTGCAGGCGGCATTGAAAGGTTTGGTGCAATTGCTGGATGTCTTGCTGGATATATCGAAGCTGGACGCCGGCGCGGTCAAGGTCAAGCGCGAAGTATTTGATTTGCAGGACTTGCTGGAGACCATAGACCAGCAGTTTTCAGCTGTTGCGGCCGAGCAAAAGCTGCGCTTCATTGTGCGGCCGACTGCCGTGTTGGTGCAAACCGACCGGGCTTTGTTGCACAGCATACTGGCGAACTTTGTGTCGAATGCCTTGCGCTACACCGAAAGCGGCAAGGTGCTGGTCGGTGCGCGGCGGCGCGGCGCATTCATCGAAGTGCAGGTGCTTGATACCGGGATAGGGATTGCCGCCGAGCAGTCGCAATTGATCTTCAGCGAGTTTTACCAGATCGGCAATGCGGCACGGCGGCGTGAGCACGGCCTGGGCCTGGGGCTGGCCATCGTCAAACGTACGGCCGACTTATTGAAGTTGCGCATAGGCTTGCATTCGATTCCCGGGCGCGGCTCTGTGTTTTCGGTCTGGCTGCCGCTGGCGCCCAGGGTGGCAGCAGTGGCGGCAGCGCCACTGGCCTCTCCGACGCAGCCGGCTGCGGCAAAAAACATCCTGGTGATAGATGACGATGCGAATGTGCTCGATAGCATGCGCTTACTCTTGTCCTCCTGGGGGCATCAGGTGGTGGCGGTGGCATCGCTGGGCGCGGCCTTGCAGGCAGTGAAGGCTTATCAGGCCGCTGCGCATATGCCGTTTGACCTGATCCTGAGTGATTTCCGCCTGGCGGAAAATGTCAGCGGCATTGATGTGGTGCAGGCGGTGCGGCAAGCCAGTGGCTACCTGATACCGGCGGTGGTGATTACCGGTGATACTTCGGTCGAGAGCATCAGCAGCATAGCCAATGCGAATTTGCGTATTTTGCACAAGCCGCTGGCGCCCGAGATGTTGCAGCAAGTGTTGCGGGATTTGCACTGATTTTGTGCTGATACTTGTCTTTCTTCTTCAATTTCGCTTATAAAATCTGTATTCATCTGCAAACTACGTTTAAAGTAGCATCGAGTCGTCATGGTATTTGCTTGCTAATAAAGAAATTTTTCACAAAAAGAAATCTTTCCATAAAACTATTAAAGCAGCAGTGCATCTAAAAGATGCATGCTACCAATGCAGTAGCCACAGGACCTCGAATGCGACCAAAAACGCCGGAGCGCTTGCGACTTGCGACCTTAGTGACGATAGGCGTGTGCGCGACCGTGGTCGTGACCATGCTGACCTTGCTGGTACTGATCGATCATTTCGCCGCGACTTACGCCAAGGAACAAGCACAGGAACGCCTGCAACAATTATCGTGGCAAATGCGCGATTCGCTGGCTCGCGGCATGGGCCGCATGATAGATCACGCGCAAGTCATCGCCGACCTGGCGCCGGTGCGCGATGCGCAAAACCCTGCCGAAATCCGGCGGGTATTCGACAACGTCCATAAAAATTTCCCTGATTATGCGTGGATCGGCCTGACCGATCCGAACGGCACGGTGCTGTCTGCTTCCGGCGGTTTGCTGGAAGGTGTTGACGTGAGTAAACGTCCGTGGTTCCAGGGTGGCGCCAGGCAGATATTTGTCGGTGACTATCATCCGGCTGTATTACTGGAAGACAAATTGCCGGAGAGCGAAGACCGCTGGCGCTTTGTTGACGTCGCCTTGCCGGTCACACGCAGCGATGGCAGCTATCGCGGGGTGCTGGGCATACACCTGAGCTGGAACTGGGCGCGCGGGATTGCAAACAGTTTGCTGGTGCCGGCTGACCGGCAGTACATGGTGGAAGTCATTGTCGTGCGTACCGACGGCATGGTGATGCTGGGGCCGGATTATCTGGAAGAAAGTACGATCTCAACCACCAGCCTGGATTTGGCGCATACCGGCAGCACCGGTGCCGTTGCGGAGAAATGGCCGGATGGACGGCGTTACCTGACCGGCTATTCGCAAACCGGTGCGCGCGCAGGATATCCATCATTGAAGTGGGCCATCTTGATCCGGCAGCCGGAAGAAATTGCGCTGGCCGACTTTCGTGAATTGCAGCGGCAAGTGTTGTGGGTGGGGGCCGCGCTCGGTCTCTTGCTGGCGTTTATAGCGGTTGCGCTGGCGCGGCAACTGGCGCGGCCACTGGATGAATTGAGTGCGGCGATTACGCAGCGCAAGGACGGTACGGCGACCGCCATTCCGGTGATCGATGGTTATCATGAAGTGCATCTGCTTTCGCTGACACTGGCGGACATGGTGGGGCGCGAGCAGCAGCATGTGGGCAAGCTGCGGGCCCTGAATGAAAACCTGGAGCAGCTGGTGCATGAACGCACGCAAGAGATAGAGCACAAGGCCCAGGCGCTGGAAGACGCCTTGCAGCAGCAACTGCTGATCCAGGAACGTTTGCAGGAGAGTGAAGCGGAGTTGCGCGCGACCTTGCAAAATGCGAACGATGCTTTCATCTCGATGGATCAGGATGGCATCATCGTCGACTGGAACGAACAGGCGGAACACTTGCTGGGCTGGACACATCAGGAAGCGGTCGGACAGCCCTTGTCGGAACTGATAGTGCCACCGGCCTTGCGCGATGGCTATGCGCGGGATCTGCAGCGTTTCCTGGCAACAGGTGAAAGCAATATCATCAACCGGCGCGTTGAGCTGAGTGCATTGCGCCGTGACGGCAAGGAGTTTCCGATCGAGCTGGCGGTGGCTTGCGTGGCGCGTCGCAATGGTTATCTCTTCATCGCCTTCCTGCACGACATCACGGAAAGAAAGTTGTTGCAGGCTTCGCTGATGGGCATGGCGCTGAAGGATGCGTTGACCGATTTGCCGAACCGCCGTGCCCTGATACAGAAACTGCCGGAGTCTATCGCGCGTGGTGCACGTCTCGGCAAGCCTTTGGCGGTGCTGTTCCTCGACCTCGATGGATTCAAGGGCGTGAACGACGGCTACGGCCACGAGGCCGGCGACGAGTTGCTGCGCACGATAGCGCAGCGCCTGCTGGGCGCGGTGCGCACCACTGATACCGTCGCCCGGCTGGCTGGCGATGAATTTGTGGTGGTGCTGGAAATGCTGAATGGCGATAAGGATGCGATGGAAGTCGCCGACAAGATCCTGAATACCTTGCAACAGCCGTTTGCATTGAGCGCTGCCACGGTCGCTATCTCCGCCAGCATAGGAATTGCGATGCACTGGCCGGAAGACTACACGACGCCGGAGCAACTCATTACGCTGGCGGACGGTGCGATGTATGCGGCGAAGAAGCAGGGCAAGAATCGCGCGGTTGCGGTTTAGCGGTCAAAGCCCTGCATCATCCACGGTTTCCCATGCATTCGGTTCTTGTCGTGAATCGAGGAAGCGGCGGTAGCTGCGACCTCCCAGCCACAGGCTCAGTGCAATCAGCGTAAAAATCATCTGGCCGGCAGCCAGCGCCAACGGTGAATGCGACAGCGCCGGTGCGATGACACCTGCAACCAAAGCGCCGAGTATGGTCAGCGTGAAGGATTGGCAGGAAGCGACCGTGCCGCGGATATTCGGAAACAAGTCCAATACCAGCAGCGTCGCGCCCGGAGCCACCATCGACATGCCGAAGGTATAAAAGAACAAGGGCGCGACCGACCACGGCAAGGCAGGCGGGAACAGCGCGTGATAAGTCACATTGAAGATGCCGGCGCCAATCAGGAAGATAAAACCAATCATGACCTGGCGTGAAATCGGGATATTACCGGCAAGGCGGTTCGCCGCCAGCGCACCGCAAAAAATACCGGCCACGGTAGGAATGAATTGCCAGCCAAACTGGTCCGGTCCCAGCCCCAAATGCTGTACCAGGAAAACCGGTGCCGCCGCCACATACAGGAACATGCCGGCAAAGTTGAAGGCAACGGTGCCGCCTTTCAAATGAAACAGCGGCGAACGGAAGACGCGCTTGTAGCTGTGATACAGGAAGTGCGGATTGAAGGGCTGGCGCTTTTCCGGCGGCAAGGATTCCGGCAAACGCTTGTAGCAATAAATCAGCAGCAGTACCGCATAGGCAAACAGTGCGAGGAAGATATTACGCCAGTTGCTGTGCTTGACGATCCAGCCGCCGAGTATCGGCGCAATCGCCGGTGCGATGGAAAAGATCATGGTTACCAGTGACAGCAAGCGCTCCGCCGCAGAACCGGCATACAGGTCGCGGATGATGGCGCGCCCGATCACGACACCGGCACCGGCCGAAATCCCTTGCAGCATGCGGAAGACCCACAGGTATTCGATGCTGTGCACGGCGGCACAGGCGAGGGTTGCAACTGCAAACACGGCCAGCGAAACCAGGATGATATTGCGCCGGCCAAAGGCATCCGACAAAGCGCCATGCCACAGGATCATGACCGCGAACGAGAACAGGTAAGCGGTCAGCGTTTGTTGAACTTCAAGTGCGCTGGCATCGAGGGATGCCTGGATGTTGGGGAAGGCCGGCAGATAGGTATCTATCGAAAACGGGCCGAGCATCGACAGCAGCGCCAGCATGATGGCCAGCGCGCTGCTATTGATTAGCACTGTGGCCACTGCCGTGGTTTTTACTTCATTCTTGTCTGACATCGGTATTATTCTTTTCTGCTTGCTTCATTCGTGTGACCGATGTGCTTGCGGTTTAATTGCGTGTGCTCAGATCCCGCCCATGCACAGGTATTTGATTTCCAGATATTCTTCGATCCCGTATTTCGAACCCTCACGACCCAGGCCGGATTGCTTGACGCCGCCGAAGGGTGCGACTTCATTCGAGATCAGGCCGGTATTGATGCCGACCATCCCGTACTCGAGTTTTTCCGCGACACGCCAGACGCGGCCGATATCGCGTGAATAGAAATAACTGGCAAGGCCGAAGTCGGTGTCATTGGCGGCGGCGACTGCTTCATCTTCGGTTTTGAACTTGATGACGGCGGCGACCGGGCCGAAGGTTTCTTCATGCATGATCAGCATGTCGGGGCTGATATTCGACAGCACCGTAGGTTCGTAAAAGTAACCGCCCAATGCATGCTGCTTGCCGCCGGTGATGACGGTGGCGCCCTTGCTCACGGCGTCGCTGACATGTTGTTCGACTTTCTTCACTGCTTGCGCATCAATCAGCGGGCCTTGCAGTACGCCCTGTTCGACGCCGTTGCCAACCTTGATTTTTGCCGCGCCTTCACCAAGTTTTTGCACGAAGGCATCGTAAATCGATTCGTGTACATAGAAGCGATTGGTACAGACGCAGGTTTGTCCGGCATTGCGGTATTTCGATTGCAGCGCACCGACGACAGCGGCGTCGAGGTCGGCATCATCAAAGACGATGAAGGGCGCATGACCACCGAGTTCGAGGCCGATCTTTTTGACGGTAGGCGCGCATTGCTCCATCAGGATACGACCGACCGGCGTCGAGCCGGTGAACGATACATGGCGCACGATAGGGCTGGTGCATAGTATTTTGCCGACTGCGATCGATTGTTCGGCATCGGCGGTGACGACATTGATGACGCCGGGCGGGATACCGGCGCGATGTGCGAGCTCGGCAATCGCCAGCGCTGACAACGGGGTTTGCTCGGCCGGCTTGATGACTATCGTGCAACCGGCGGCAATCGCCGGCGCCACCTTGCGCGTGATCATCGCGATCGGGAAATTCCATGGCGTGATCGATGCGCATACGCCGATAGGCTGTTTGAGCGTGACCGTGCGTTTATCGCTCCAGGTCGATGCCATGACGTCGCCACTGACGCGTTTGGCTTCTTCGGCAAACCATTCGATAAAGCTGGCACCGTAAATCACTTCACCACGCGATTCGATCAGGGGCTTGCCTTGCTCAGCCGTCATGAGAGCGGCCAGGTCATCTGCATTTGCCATGATGAGGTCGAACCATATACGCATGATGCCGGCGCGTTCCTTGCCGGTTTTCGCGGCCCAGGCAGGGAAGGCGGCGTGGGCCGCCTGTATCGCCTGCTCGGTTTCCGCTGCGCCGAGATTGGGCACCGCGGTAATCTTGCTGCCATCAGCAGGATTGTTGACATCGAAGCTCGCCTTGCCCGTTACCCATGCGCCATTGATGTATGCATGATTGCGCAAGATGGTGGGGTCTTTTAACTGTAGGGTGGGCTGCTGCGACATGGGATGCTCCTGCGTGGCAAAAGGAAAAGCATAGCCCAATCAGGCCGAGCGCGCTGAGCGCGGCTGTAAACGCTGTTGCCGTATTGAATGAGGCTGCAGCGTCAGTTGCAGCTCATCTCGCGTTTCATCGCGCGCACAAAGTCGGCCAGGCGGCGTCCGCTGACGCCTGTATACGAACCTGCATCTGCCATGTTTTGCACGCGATCCAGGCGGAAGGAGCGGAAGTCGCTACGGGTTTCGCACCAGGCGGCGATAGACCAGGTGTTGCCCCAGAAGTACAGGGCCAGCGGCCAGATGGTGCGGCAACTGGCTTGTTGCCTGGCGTCGATGTAATTGAGTTGCAGCTTGTTTTGCTTTCCTATCGCCTGGCGGATGTTTTCCAGGCGTTCGCCATGGCTGGCTTCGATATGGAAATCAGGTGCAAACAAGGGGGTGGCTTCGACGAAGTCGCGTTTTTCACGCGGCAGCGCGAGCGTAATTTTAGCCAGCGCCGCGGCACCGGAGGCGGCCAGTTGCGGCCCGCCCCACGCCTGCACCATGCGCATGCCGGCAACCAATGCTTCGATTTCGTCGCTGGAAAACATGAGCGGCTGTAAATCAAAACCGGCTTTGACGCGATAGCCAACCCCGGCTTCCCCTTCGATCGGTACGCCGGAAAGCGACAGGTCACGGATATCGCGATAAATCGTACGCTCGGACACATACAGCCATTCCGATAATTGCAGCGCGGTCGTCAGCCTGCGGCCGCGCAAATACTGCGCGATCTGGAACAGGCGTTCAGCGCGGCGCATGGTGGTGTTTGCTCATCAACGGGGACTGCAGCATACGGATACTCCAGTGACAGGAAGGCCGGGCGCGGGGAGCGTCAGGCGCTTCATTTTGACAAATGCTTGCGCCAGCGTCCAGTTGCCCGTGGTCCTGCGGGTTTGCCTTACTGCATGGCGTGCAGGCCGATCAGATTGCCTTCGGTATCGATGAAATGGGCGATGTAGCCGATGTCGTCCGGCAACTGCGTTTTCGGCAGATAGACCTTGCCGCCGGCCGGTGTGATGCGCTGGATGACGGTATCGATAGACGGACCAGCATCGAGGTAAATCATGGTGCCGCTGCTGCTGGGTTTGTAGTGTTCACTGTGGGTGACGCTGCCGCAGCTTTCACCGGCAGGATCGGAGAAGATCGCCATCTTCATCAGGTCGGCAGTGCCTTCTTCTATCTTGAGGCTGGTGTCGAACAGGGTTTCGTAAAAGCGTGTGGCGCGTGCGAAGTCGGCGGAAGGAATTTCGAACCAGTTTATTTTTGTTTGCATGATGTCCTCACAGGAAATGCCAAATGGCAGGGAGCATCATGCGCGGGTGCTCCTGACAGCATACTGTCAGGAGACTTCAGCAGGTTTACTGTTTCGGTTCGGTTTTCGGGATCGCCTGTTCACGGCGATTGAAGCCGGCCACCATATCGAAACGGAACAGGCGGCATTCCAGTGCGCCATTGAAGAAAGGCGTTTTGCGCGCTTCTTTCAAACGCAGCAGTTTCGGCAAACCGAGGTCGGCGGTGAACAGGAATACCTTCCAGCCGGCGAAGCGTTGTTTGAGCGTGGTGCCAAAGGCGCTGAAGAATTCCTTCGCCATATCATCGGCTTCCACTGTGCTGTCGCCACGTACGCCGATACGTTCGCCGTACGGTGGATTGGTCAGCAGGATGCCCGGTGTTTCGCTGGGCGCTTTGACTTCCTGTGCTTCAATTTGCTTGAGCGGGACTTCGAAGCGTATGCCGGCCTTGTTCAGGTTATTGCGCGTCATCGCCACCATATCGCCGGAAATATCGCTGCCGAAGATGGTTGGTGTGCTTGGCAATGGATTGGCCTTGACGCTGGCCTTGATCGCCGCCCATTCGTCCTTGCTGAAACCGGCGAATTTTTCAAATGCGAAATCACGATGCAAGCCGGGCGGGATGCCGGCCAGCATTTGCGCTGCCTCCGCCAGGATGGTGCCGGAACCGCACATAGGATCGAACAAGGTCATGCCAGGTTTCCAGCCCGAGGTGCGCAGCAGGCCGGCGGCCAGGTTTTCGCGCAAGGGCGCGTCGCCGGTTTCCATACGCCAGCCACGCTTGAACAGCGCTTCGCCCGAAGTGTCGAGGTAGAGCGTGAAAGTGCGGGCATCGAGGAAGCCGACAATGCGCATGTCCGGCATTTTGGTATCGACCGAAGGACGGCGGTTGTAGATGTCGCGGAAGCGGTCGCAGATCGCATCCTTGATTTTCAATGTGGTGAATTCCAGGCTGCGCAAAGGCGATTTGATGGCGGTGACGTCGATACGTATCGTATGGTCGACTTCAAACCAGTCTTCCCAGGCTTGCGCCAGTGTCAGGTCGTAAATATCGTTTTCGGTGGTGTAGCTGGCATGTGCCATGCGCATCAATACGCGCGACGCGATACGGGAATGCAGGTTGATGCGATAGGCATCCTGCAAGGTGCCCGAGCAATGTACGCCGCCTGGAACCTGCGTGTGTACCTTCAGGGTCTTATCGAGCAGTGCGATTTCGTTGAGTTCTTCCGCGAGGGCGATTTCCAGGCCGCGCGGGCATGGGCAAAAATACGAGTGTGATGACGACATATGGGGAACCCTTTATCCGTTATAAAAATAGACGCGCGGCACATCATGCTGATGTGCCGCGCGAAGCTGCTTGTTGCTGATTAATACTCTACTGCGATTGCTTTACTTCTGGAATGCACGTTCGACGAAGTCCAGCCTGTCCTGGCCCCAGAAGGCTTCGCCATCGACGATATACCACGGTGCGCCAAAAACACTGGCGGCCATCGCATCGTTGGTGAATTGTTCGTACTCATTCTGGACGCTGGTGGTTTCCGATGCCTTCACCAATGCGGCGCCGTCATAGCCAGCGGCAGTCGCCAGGCCAGCCAGCGTGTCTGCATCCATGATGTTTTTATCGTCAGCCCAGAAGGCATGCATGATGGCGCCGGTCAATTCCAGTGCCGCATCAGTACCATGCGCAAACTTGGTGGCGATGATCAGCTTGGATGCTGCATCGCCGGAAGCCGGTGAAAACTTTGGCTGCAGGTTCAGCGGCAAGCCCAGGTGTGCGCTCCAGCGCTTCAGTTCAACCAGGCGATAAGCCTGGCGCTGCGGCGGCCGTTTCGCCAGCGGCAGGCCACCGGATACGCTGAATAGTTTGGGCAAATCGATAGGCTTCATGTCGATTTGCACATCGTATTGCTTTGCCAATGCGATCAGGCGCGCATGGCCAAAGTAAGCCCATGGCGACTGGGGGGCAAAATAGTATTCGCAGATCTTGGCCATGAAGGCTCCGGAAAATGTTTAAAACGGTTTGACCACGACCAGGATAACGATGGCGAGCAGCAGGACGATAGGCACTTCGTTGAACCAGCGGAACCAGGTATGGCTGCGCTTGTTGACGCCGTGTTCGAATTTTTTCAGCAAGGAATTGCAGGCATGCTGATAGCCGATGACCAGAATCACCAGCACGACTTTCGCATGCAGCCAGCCATTGCCGGGGCCCTGGCCGAAGCCGTAAAACAATAGGCCGGCACCAAACAACACTGCCGGCACCGCCAGGATGGTGGTGAAGCGGTACAGCTTGCGTGCCATCAACAGCAGGCGCGTGGTCGCGGTCGCATCGGTTTCCATCGCCAGGTTAACGAAGATGCGCGGCAGGTAAAACAGGCCGGCGAACCAGGAGATGACGAACACGATGTGCAGCGATTTAATCCAGAGCATATGATTTTCCTGCTGGTGTTGTTATGGTTTCAGGCGTGAACTTCGCCGTGGTGAAGCAGGGGGTTCGCCGGGCATTGCCCTGCGCCTACGTAACGGTGTGGCCTTGCAAGGCCACACTCCGTCCGCATGGCACTAGACACGAATTTCTCCGTGCCCGAACACCACATACTTCAGCGACGTCAAGCCATCCAGGCCGACCGGTCCGCGAGCATGCAGTTTATCGTTGGAAATACCGATCTCTGCGCCCAGCCCATATTCGAAACCATCGGCAAAACGTGTCGATGCATTGATCATCACGGATGCCGAATCAACTTCACGCAGGAAGCGCATCGCACGGGTGTAATCCTCGGTCACGATGGCATCCGTGTGTTGCGATGAATAGGTATTGATGTGATCGATCGCTTCATCCAGGCTGCCGACGATTTTGACCGAAAGGATGGCGGCCAGGTATTCGGTGCTCCAGTCTTCCTCGCTGGCGCTGGCCAGGTGCGGATAGCCTTGCAGGATGGCGCGTGCTTCATCGTCGCCGCGCAACTCGACTTCTTTCGTTGCGTACAACTTGGCCAGTTGCGGCAAGACAGTTGCTGCGATGTTGCGTGCGACCAGCAGGGTTTCCATCGTATTGCAGGTGCCGTAGCGGTGGCATTTCGCATTGAAGCAGATATCCAGTGCTTTCTTGAGGTCGGCCTTGTCATCGATATAGACGTGGCAGATGCCGTCCAGGTGCTTGATCATCGGCACGGTGGCTTCACGCATCAGGCGTTCGATCAAACCTTTGCCGCCGCGTGGCACGATGACGTCGACGTATTGCGGCATGGTGATCAGTTCACCGACTGCAGCACGGTCCGTGGTTTCGACGATTTGCACCGCATCGGCCGGCAAGCCGGCGGCCGCCAGACCTTCGTTGACCAGTTTGGCCAGGGCCTGGTTGCAATGGATCGCTTCGGAGCCGCCGCGCAGGATGGTGGCGTTACCGCTCTTGATGCACAAGCCGGCCGCATCGACGGTCACGTTCGGACGCGCTTCATAAATAATGCCGATCACGCCCAGCGGGACGCGCATCTGGCCGACCTGGATGCCGGTCGGGCGGTATTTCATATTCGAGATTTCGCCGATAGGATCCGGCAGCGCAACGATTTGCTCCAGGCCTTCGGCCATGGTGGCGATGGCTTTGTCCGACAGGGTCAGGCGATCGAGCAGGGCGGGTGCCAGGCCTCCGGCACGGGCTGCTTCCAGATCGAGCTGGTTGGCGGCGCGCAAGGCATCGGCTTCGCGTCGGATCGCCGCAGCGATGAACAGCAAAGCCTGGTTCTTGGCGGCGGTGTCAGCCTTGGCCATGGCGCGCGATGCCTTGCGTGCCCGTTGACCGACTTCTTTCATGTATTGCTTGATGTCCATTTTGCTAAGGAATGGTTGGTGTGACGATTGATATTAAAAACTGAACAACTTATATGGCGTGCATGCCCCGGGTTTGCAAGCCGTGACAGCTGTAAACTAGCCGCGGGCGATCTTCAGGCCCAGTTGCAGCATGGCATCCCAGGCGTCGCCGGAAAACTGTTTCGCGCGTAAACCTTTCACCATCTTATCGATTTGTGCGGCTTCTTGCAGCGCAGCTTCCAGCGTCGATAATTTGAGGCGGCGCAGCGCCGGTTCGATCAGGCGTTCGCGTGGTCCCCAGATACGATATTCTTTCGTCAACTGGCCCAGCGGGCGTCCCTGCGCCATACCGGATTTCAGTTTCAGCAAAGTACGCACTTCTTCGGCCACCGCCCACAGCACCAGCGGCAAGGCTTCGCCTTCGCCTTTCAAACCTTCCAGCATGCGCACCAGGCGGGTGGTATCGCCGCTCAGCATCGCTTCATTCAGTTTGAAAACATCGTAGCGCGCCACGTTTAATACCGCGTCGTGGATTTGCTCGAAGCTCAACGGTCCTTCCGGATACAGCAAGGCCAGTTTCTGGATTTCCTGATGGGCGGCCAGCAAATTGCCTTCGACCCGATCCGCGATGAAGTCCAGGCATTCGCGATTCGCGCTCTGGCGTTGCGCTGCCAGGCGTACGCCGAGCCAGGCCGGCAATTGCGCGCGTTCAATCAGCGGGATATCGATATACACGGCGGCTTGCTGCAGGCTGGCGACCCAGGCCGCTTTTTGCGTGGCCCAGTCGAGCTTGGGCAGCGTAATAAGCGTGACATTATCTGGGCTCAGCGACGCCGCATAATCCTGCAGCGCCTTGCCGCCATCCTTGCCCGGCTTGCCGGTAGGAATGCGCAGCTCTATCAGCTTCTTGTCGCCGAACAGCGACTGCGACTGATTGGCGGCCAGCAATTCGCCCCATTTGAAACTGCGGTCAACCACCAGGACTTCGCGTTCGGAATACGCCTGCGCGCGCGCCGCCTTGCGTATCTTGTCGGCTGCTTCCAGTGCCAGCAAATGCTCATCGCTCGTGATGACATACAAGCCGGCCAGCGGCTTGTTCAGATGAGCGTCTAGCGCATCAATCCTCAGTTGCATCATCCACCGTCTTGATGGCGGCTATGCGACGCAGGATCTGCTGCACCAGGTCGGATTGCATATCGCGATACAGCATCGCTTCTTCCGCTTCCTTCGCCAGGACCTGCGCTTCGTTATAGCTGAGGTCGCGCTTCAGCGTGATGACGGTCGGTGCCATGTATATCACGCCGGCATTGTTCCGCACACGGACCGTGACGTGGTAGTACAGCACGTATTCACGGACACGACCCTGGCTGTTGAGCGACAGGATGACCTTGTTGCGCACTTCACTGACGATATCCAGGATGGCTTCCGCATCTTCCGGTCTTTGCTTGATTTCCAGTTCGCCGCTGCCGCGGATATAGCGGCGCAATTCACTACCCAGCGTCGAGGTTTCCGGCGCTGCGATATAGATCGACTTGAATGGCAGGTCGCCGCCGAGGATGGTGCCGCGCAGCTTGAAGCCGCAGGCAGACAGCAAGAGGGTCGAAGCCAGCACTAGGGTAAGAAGACGGCGGTTTTTAAACATGAATAATCCTGCGTCAGTTGTTACGTCAAAGATACTTCAAATCAGGCAACGATATTCACCAGCTTGCCCGGCACCACAATGATTTTCTTCGGGGTGCCTTCGATGAATTTCTGCACGCTTTCATTCGCCAGCGCTGCTGCTTCTATGCTGGCTTTGTCCGCATCCTTGGCGACGATGATGCTGCCGCGCAGCTTGCCATTCACCTGGATCATCATTTCTATCTCGGCCTGTTCCAATGCCGCCGGATCGACTTGCGGCCACGGTGCATCGAGGATGTCGCCATGGACTTTGGCAAATCCGAGTTCCTGCCACAGCGCATGGGTGATATGCGGTGCGACCGGGTTGAGGATGCGCAGGAATATGCTGAAGCCTTCGCTGATCACCGCATTCGATGCAGCTGAATCATCCAGCTTCGCCGCTTCCAATGTGTTGAGCATTTTCATGCTGGCAGAGACCACGGTGTTGTACTGGATGCGTTTGTAATCGTTATCCGCCTGCTGCAGGATTTTGTGCGTTTCACGGCGCAAGGCCTTATGCGTTTCCGGCAGTTTGGCGAAATCAAAGGCAGATGCATTCGCTACGCGTGCCGCCTGGTTGTAGCCATAGGCCCAGACACGGCGCAGGAAACGGTTTGCACCTTCGACGCCGGCACCCGACCATTCCAGCGTTTGTTCCGGTGGCGACGCAAACATGGTGAACAGGCGGGCGGTATCCGCACCGTACTGATCGATTTGCGCTTGCGGATCGATGCCGTTGTTTTTCGACTTCGACATTTTTTCCGTGCCGCCGATTTCCACCCGTTGACGGTCGCTGGCGAGGATGGCGGAAACCGGACGACCCTTGTCGTCGAGTTCGAGTTGCACATCGGCCGGGTTGAACCAGGTCTTCTTGCCGCTTGCATCTTCGCGGAAATAGGTTTCGTTCAGCACCATGCCTTGCGTCAGCAGGTTGGTGAAAGGCTCATCGAATTTGACCAGGCCGAAGTCACGCATGACCTTGGTCCAGAAGCGTGCGTACAGCAAATGCAGCACCGCGTGTTCGATACCGCCGATGTACTGGTCCATCGGCATCCAGTAATCATTACGGCTGTCGACCATGGCTTCGCTGCTGTTGGGCGAGCAATAGCGCATGTAGTACCACGAGGAATCGACGAAGGTATCCATCGTGTCGGTTTCGCGGCGCGCCGGTTTGCCGCATTGCGGGCAATCGACGTGCAGGAATTTTTCATGCTTGTTGAGCGGGTTGCCGCTGCCGTCCGGTACGCAATCTTCCGGCAATACCACCGGCAAATCTTTTTCCGGCACCGGTACATCACCGCAATCCTTGCAGTGGATGATAGGAATCGGTGTGCCCCAGTAACGCTGGCGCGAAATACCCCAGTCGCGCAGGCGATAGGTAATTTTCTTTTCGCCGAGGCCGAGCTCTGCCAGGTCGGCGGCAATTGCATCGACCGCCTGCTGGTAGTTCAGGCCATCGTATTTGCCGGAATTGATGCAACGACCGTTTTCCTTGTCGCCATACCATTCATGCCAGGCGACGTCGGAGAAGGTCTTGCCCGGTACATCGATGACCGGATGGATAGGCAATACGTATTTTTGCGCGAAGGCGAAATCGCGTTCGTCATGCGCCGGTACGCCCATCACCGCGCCGTCGCCGTAAGTGATCAGCACGTAGTTGCCGACCCAGACTTCGACCAGTTGACCGGTCAGCGGATGTTTGACGAAGAGGCCGGTTGGCATGCCTTTCTTTTCCATCGTCGCCATATCGGCTTCGATGACGCTGCCGAGTTTGCATTCGGCGATGAAGTCGGCGAGTTCCGGATTCGATTTTGCGGCGAAGGTCGCCAGTGCGTGTTCCGGCGCCACGGCGCAGAAGGTCACACCCTTGATGGTGTCGGCGCGGGTGGTGAAGACCCACAGCTTGCCGTCATTGATCAGCTTGTCTTCGTCGGCGATATCGTGCGTGAACGCAAAGCGGACGCCGGTCGATTTGCCGATCCAGTTCGATTGCATGATGCGCACGCGTTCCGGCCAGCCCGGCAATTTATTGTCGACGTGGTCCAGCAATTCTTCCGCGTAATCGGTGATGCGCGCGTAGTACATCGGGATTTCGCGTTTTTCGATCAGCGCGCCCGAGCGCCAGCCGCGGCCGTCGATGACTTGCTCATTGGCGAGTACGGTCTGGTCGATAGGATCCCAGTTCACGGTGCCGGTTTTTTTGTAGATGATGCCTTTTTCCAGCATCTTCAGGAACATCCACTGGTTCCATTTGTAGTATTCCGGACGGCAGGCGGTCATTTCGCGCGACCAGTCGATCGCCAGGCCCATGGACGCCATTTGCGTCTTCATGTAATCGATGTTGGCGTAAGTCCATTGCGCCGGCGGCACATTGTTTGCCATGGCCGCGTTTTCCGCCGGCATGCCGAATGCATCCCAGCCCATGGGCATGAGCACGTTGTAGCCATTCATCCGCAGGTAGCGGTACATCACGTCATTGATCGTGTAATTGCGCACATGCCCCATGTGCAGCTTGCCGGATGGGTACGGCAGCATTGAGCAGGCATAGAACTTTTTCTTGTCCTTGCCGTTTTTATCCTTGACGTTTTCGACGGCCTTGTAAGCGTCGATTGCCTGCCAGTGGTCGTGCGCCGATTTTTCTACTTCGGCGGGGCTGTATTTATCTTGCATGACGGATGGAGCCAAAAGTGAATGTGAACCCGTGATTATACTGGTTCACCCACCCGGATGGCGCGCTGAGAGGGCGCCAATTGACGGCAAACTAGGCCAGTTTGAGTTCCAGCGCCGGATTTTCACCGTAATCGGCGTAACGCTCATTGATTGCTTCGATGCAGAAGGCGACATCTTCGAGGATGTCAGGGGCTTTTTTCTGCAGGATATCCGCATGATCGACGATGATCTGCAGCTTTTCCGCCGGCTGCAGGCGAAATTTGGTCATGCCGTCTTCATCGCGCAAATAACTCATGCAATCGACCCAGGCATCCATATTGTCGCCATAGAAATCCGGAAAGCCGAAAGCAGTCTTGCAGGCGCTGTGAAAGGACGGCCAGTCGGTGATGTTTTCACCGTTTAAATGAACGACAGCCATGGCTTTATTTCTTTGCGGATTGCGGTGCTTCGGTCACAAAGCCCAGCTTGGTGATGCCATTGCCTTGCGCGGCTGCCATCACCTGCGCAATCACTTCATAGCGGGTGCCCTTGTCGGCGCGCAATTGCACCTGTGGTTGTGGCTGTTGCTTCGCTGCGGTGGCGAGCCTGGTGGTGAGGTCGTCCAGCGTCACGGCGTCGTTATTCCAGAACACCGCGCCGGCACCATTGATGGAGAGCGAGATGGTAGTTGGTTCGGTCGGTGCCGGTGCTGACTGCGCGCTCGGCAGATCGAGTTTGATTGCATGCGTGAACAAAGGAGCGGTGATGATGAAAATCACCAGCAATACCAGCATGACGTCGACCATGGGCGTGACGTTGATATCCGCCATCGGACCGGCCTGTTGCTTGTCGTTGAATCCGCCGAATGCCATATCGTCTCCCGTTTGGCTTACTTGCCGACGCGTGCGCCGGTGGTCAGGTAGGCGTGCAAATCGTGGGCAAAGGCATCGAGTTCCGCCAGTGTGACGCGATTGACGCGGGTGAAGGCGTTATAGGCCAGCACGGCCGGGATCGCCACGGCCAGGCCGAGTGCGGTCATGATCAGGGCTTCGCCGACCGGACCGGCAACCTTGTCGATCTGTATCGTGCCGGACGACGACACCGCGACCAGCGCATGGTAAATGCCCCAGACGGTACCGAACAGGCCGATAAACGGCGCGGTCGAACCGACCGATGCGAGCAGCGTCAGGCCGGTTTCCAGGCGCGACGAGACGCGATTGATTTCCTGGCGCAGCGTACGTGTGATCAGTTCGCCCGGATCGGTGTTGGCATTGAGCGAGTTGGCATGCGGCTTGATGTTGGCCGCTTCCACGCTTTGCGCGGCCAGCGGTGTATAGACATTTTCACTGTCGCTGCGGCGGATCGTGGCGATCGCATCGGTCAGCGTCGGCGCTTGCCAGAAGCCGTCGAGCGCCGCCGCGCTTTTGCGGATGCGCCATGAACTCCAGGCTTTGGAGAGGATGTAATACCAGCTGAGGATAGACATGATCAGCAGCACATAGGCCACCGAATGCGATACCGCATCACCCTGTGCCCAGTAATGCGCCAGTCCGAGGCCCTGATCTGCTGCTGTTGAATTCATGGTGTCGATCCGAGTCTGTCAGTGGTGGGTGGTATCTGCGATCAGCGCAAGCCGAGCACGTCCTGCATATCGTACAAGCCGGTTTTCTTGTCAGCCAGGAAGCGCGCAGCGCGCAGGCTGCCGTGCGCATAGCTGACGCGGCTCGATGATTTGTGTGAAATCTCTATGCGTTCACCAATGCCGGCAAACAGCACGGTGTGGTCGCCGATGATGTCACCGCCGCGGACGGTGGCAAAACCGATGGACGACGGGTCGCGGGCGCCGGTCACGCCTTCGCGTGCCCAGACCGCGACATCGTTCAATTCCTTGCCGAGTGCACCGGCAATCACTTCACCCATCTTGATCGCAGTGCCGGATGGCGCATCGACCTTGTGGCGATGGTGGGCTTCAATGATTTCGATGTCATAGCCTTCGGAGAAATTCTTTGCCGCCATTTCCAGCAATTTCATCGTGACGTTGACGCCCACGCTCATATTCGGCGCAAACATGATCGCGGTCTTTTCGGCGGCCGCAGCGATGGCGGCTTTGCCGGCTGCATCGAAACCGGTGGTGCCGATGATCATCTTGATATTGTGTGCGGCACAGTATTCGAGATGCTGCAGAGTGCCTTCAGGACGCGTGAAGTCAATCAGGAATTCGGAATTGGCGAGGCCTTTGGCGAAATCGGATTCGATCAGGACGCCGGCGGGTTTGCCGAGGAAGGCGGCGGCATCGCTGCCTATGGCTGGTGATGCGGCGATATCCAGTGCACCGGTGAGCGTGGCATCCTGTGCTTCCAGGATGGTTTCGATCAGCATATGGCCCATACGGCCGGACGCACCCGCTACCGCGATTTTCATTTGATTCATGTGTAAAAGAAATTCAGTGAATTATTTGTTTGCTGCTTTGGCTTTGTCGGCGATACGCGCGAGATAGTCTTTTTCCGTCGGTAAGTCACCGCCGCCTTCGAAGGACGATACCAGCTTGTCCTTGAAATGAACGGTGACGCGGCTGCTGGTGATTTCGCCATTACCTTTTTGCATGCGGAACGCGTAGTCCCAGCGCTCGGCGTGGAATACATCGGTCAGCAAAGGTGTGCCGAGCAGGAAGATGACCTGTTCCTGCGTCATGCCTTCACGCAGTTGCGCGACCATTTCCTGCGAGACAAAGTTGCCTTGCTGGATGTCCGGACGGTAAGGGGAGAAAATGCCGAGGAAGCGTTTTTCACGTTTGACTTGTACGCCGCTGGTAGCCGCTGGTGCGGCCGCCGTGGTTGCTACCGCCGCAGCTGCCGGTTTGGCTTCGGCCACAGCGGTTTCGGTTGCTTCGGCGGCAGGTGCCGCAGCGACGGCCGGCGCTTCTGCCGCAACTGCGGTATCTGCAGCGACTTTTTCTTCGCTCGCCGGGGCCTGGACCTGGACCGGCGCTGGCTTGGCCGCTGGTTTCGCAGCCGGTTTGGCGGCGGCTACCGGTGCCGGTTCGTCTATCAGCGGGTTTTTCGACGCGCAGCCTGTGAGTACAGTTGCCAATAAAAGGCAAAAAGTACCAGCAAGGACCGGGGCGCGATTAGAATGACGGGGCAGCATGTGCATATGGGGTCTCAAGGGATTGAGCAATTGTACGAAAACACTATATGATAAGGCAGATATCCTTAATATGAGCAAGAACATGCCGAACAATCCATCCGAGTTAAAAGCCAGCGGTCTGAAAGCGACCCTGCCACGTCTGAAAATCCTCGATATTTTCCAGACTGCCGAAGTACGCCACCTGAGTGCGGAAGACGTCTACAAGATGTTGCTGGCAGACAATCTGGATGTCGGCCTGGCAACCGTATATCGCGTTTTGACACAGTTTGAGCAGGCCGGCTTGCTGCAACGTAACCATTTTGAAACCGGCAAGGCCGTGTTCGAATTGAACGAAGGCTCGCACCATGACCATCTGGTTTGCCTCGATTGCGGCAAAGTGGAAGAGTTTTTCGATGCGGAAATTGAAAAACGCCAGGTGCGCATCGCCGAAGAACACGGCTTTGAAATTGCCGACCACGCGCTGGCCTTGTACGGTCATTGCAAGAATTGCCAAAAAACCAAAAAGTAATTCCGCAATACCCAATAAAAAACCATGCCGGCTTTGCGTCGGGCATGGTTTTTTTATTGCGGCAGCACTTCCTTAGCTGGATGAATGACTGAGCGCGTTCGATAGCAGCTTGGCCGTGATGTCGACGATAGGGATCACGCGTTCATACGCCATGCGGGTCGGGCCGATGACACCCAAAGTGCCGACCACCTTGCCGTTGACGGTGTAAGGCGAGGTAACCACGCTCATCTGGTCCATCGGCACCAGGTTGGATTCGCCGCCGATGAAGATTTGCACGCCGGTCGCTTTGTTCGATACATCCAGCAATTGCATCAGGCTGGTTTTTTGTTCGAACAGGTCAAACAGCTGGCGCAAGGACACCATATTCGATGACAGGTCGCTGACGCTGAGCAAATTGCGTTCGCCGGAAATGACGACGTCATCGCTATTGTCATTCATCGCATCGCTGCCGGCTTCGACTGCCGCCTGCATCAGGCGTGTCATATCGTCGCGCAACTGCTTCAATTCACCTTGCAAACGTATCCTTACCTCATCGAAGCTGAGGCCGCCGTAATTCTGGTTGATATAGTTTGCCGCCTGTATCAGCTGGCTCGGCGAGTAATCGACATCTGTCAGCAACAGGCGGTTTTGCACGTCGCCGCTCGGGCTGACGATGACCAGCAGGATGCGCTTTTCCGACAGGCGCAGGAAGTCGATTTGCTGGAATACCGATTCATGGCGCGGTGTCATGACGATGCCGGCGAACTCCGACAACGAAGACAGGATTTGCGCGGCATTTGAAATGATCTTTTGTGAAGAACCGGTTTGCAGAGAAGTCTGCAATTTGGATTCGAGCGCACTTTCATCGATGGCTTGCACCGTCAGCAGCGTATCGACGAAGACGCGGTAGCCGCGCGGTGTCGGAACCCGGCCGGCCGAGGTATGCGGGCTGGCAACAAAGCCCATCTCTTCCAGGTCCGCCATGATGTTGCGGATGGTGGCGGGCGACAGGTCCAGGCCCGATATCTTGGAAAGCTCGCGCGAACCCACCGGCTGGCCATCCGCAATATAGCGTTCGACCAGGGCTTTCAGCAGGGTTTGTGCACGGTTATCGAGTTGCATAGTATCGCTATTGTATGAGTGCCCATGCCACGCGGCAAGAGTATGCGCTTGCATCCGGCGGAATGGACAGGCGCTCTGCCCATTATGCGCGCTTTATCTCGGATGCAGCCACGCATCGAGTTCATATAAGTTGGTGCAGCTGGCGTCCGGCACGATGTGGCCTGGCAGCGTATGGCCAAAACGGTTCATCCAGACCGCGCGCAGGCCGGCATTCTGGGCGCCCTGGATATCCAGTTTCGGATCGTCACCGACATAAATTGCTTCATGCGGTTCTACCGCCAGCGCGGCGCAGGCGGCATGGAAAATTTCCGCGCCCGGTTTGGCGCTGCCGAATTGATGCGCGGCGATCGATATCTTGAAATGCGGCGCCAGGCCGATTTCAGCGAGGTCGGCAAAACCATTGGACACCGAACCCAGCACATAGCGTTCATTCAGGCTGCTCAAGACCGGTACTACATCGTCAAACGGGTTGACCGCATTGCGTGCAACGGAAAAAACTTCCATCGCCTGATCCACCAGTTCCTTGTTTTCACTCGTCAAATGGCAGGCGCGGGTCAGTGCGGCATGGCGCAAGGCCCAGACATTGAACTGGAACTGCGGATCGGTGGGCAGCAATTCCATGCGCAGTTCGCGTAATTCTTCGTTAGTGAAGCGCTGCGTGACGCCCGGGATGTGGATGTTCAGCCAGTCATACAAAATGGCTTCCGCCCGTACCAGGGTGGGGGCCAGATGCCATAAGGTGTCATCCAGGTCGAACAGGACGGCCTTGACGGGAGACTGGGCTGAATGTGGCTTTGAATGTTGCATGGGCTGGGGCTTTATGGTGGATTCACAATCAATTACGCAGATGATGCTTTGCATAGTGCAAGAGAAGGACAAATTATGGTCTAATCTGCAGCATGTCGCTTACCCCACACTCTACACACCCATCCAGTTTTAATACGATCGCTATCGTCGGCAAACATATGGCCGGCGGAATTGCGAAATCGTTGACGGATATCGCCGACTGCCTGGGCAGTACCGGCCGCAAAGTCATTTTTGAAGCGGAAACCGCGCTCAATTTCTCTTTGACTGATTACGACGCGATGACTTTGCCGGAAATCGGCGAGTGCGCGGATGCCGCCATTGTAGTCGGTGGCGACGGCACCATGCTGGGCATTGCGCGCCAACTGGCGCCTTACAAGGTGCCGCTGATCGGCGTCAACCAGGGACGTCTCGGCTTCATGACCGATATTTCGCTGGACCAGATGATGCCGCTGCTCAAGGAAATGCTGAGCGGTAAAGTCCGTTCCGAGCAGCGCACGCTGTTGAAAGGTTCGATCGAACGCGACGGCGAAGCGATGTACAGCACGCTGGCCTTCAATGACGTGGTGCTGTCGCGCGGTTCGGGCGCCGGCATGGTCGAGTTGCGGGTCGAAGTCGACGGTCATTTCATGTACAACCAGCGTTCGGACGGCCTGATCGTGGCGACGCCTACCGGTTCCAGTGCTTATGCCTTATCGGCCGGTGGCCCGATCCTGCATCCGAACCTGACCGGTATCGGGCTGGTGCCGATTGCGCCGCATGCCTTGTCCAACCGTCCTATCGTGGTGCCGGACAGCAGTGTGATCGTGATCGAAGTCATGGGTGGCCGTAATGCCAGCGTCAATTTCGATATGCAATCGGTGGCGCGCCTGCTCAAGCATGACCGGATTACCGTACAGCGTTCCGAGCACACGATTACCTTCCTGCATCCGGAGGGCTGGAATTATTACGATACCTTGCGCGAAAAGCTGCATTGGAATGAATATCCGTCGGTCGAAGGTCGCTTAAAATAAATCGGTAAGCGTGTAGCGGCTTTGGCCTGCGGTTACGTTTACCACCTGTATCAATTGAATCTAAGCCGTCTGTGGTCGCATTGCCTGTATGCCTTGTGACCGGGCGCATGAACTGGAACGCACTATCCCCATGCTGCGCACGCTCTCCATCCGTGATTTCGTCATTGTCGATGCCATTGAACTGGAATTTGCCCCCGGTTTCTCGGTGTTTACGGGTGAAACCGGCGCCGGTAAATCCATCCTGATTGATGCCTTGGCCCTGGCGCTGGGCGGACGCGGTGATGCCAGCGTGGTGCGCGAAGGTGCGGCCAAAGCCGATATCACTGCCGAGTTTTCCGCCAGTGCCGAACTGGATGCGTGGCTGGCGGAGAATGAATTCAGTAAAGAAGACGGCGGCGCCTTGCTGCGTCGGGTGATCGACAATGCCGGTCGTTCCAAAGCCTTCATCAATGGCATCGTCGCCACCGCCACGCAACTGCGCGAGCTGGGCGAAAAATTGGTCGATATCCACGGCCAGCATGCACACCAATCGCTGCTCAAAACCGATGCGCAACGCGTGCTGCTGGATAACCAGGCCGGTTTGCAGGACGAGGTCAAGGCTGTCGCCGCCGCCTATAAAACCTGGCGCGCACTGGCACGGCAACGCGAAGAATTCGAAACCAATGCGAAGAATGTATTGCTGGAGCGCGAACGCCTGGAGTGGCAAGTCGGCGAGCTGGAAAAACTCGCGGTCAAACCGGGCGAGTGGACCGACATCAGCAATGAACACAGCCGCCTGTCGCATGCGGCCAGCCTGATCGAAGGTGCGCAGGAAGCGCTGAACCTGATTTCCGAAGCCGATACGCCGATGCTGTCGCAACTGTCTTCGCTCAATACCCGTATCGGTAAACTGGTCGATCTCGACGCCGGTTTGCAGCCGGTGCTGGATGCACTGGAGCCGGCCCGCATCCAGTTGCAGGAAGCGGTCTATGCACTCAACGATTACCTGAGCCGGGTCGAACTGGATCCGGCGCGCCTGCGCGAGGTGGAAGTGCGTTTGGAAAATATCCATTCCGCTTCACGCAAATTCCGCGTCGCCGCTGACGATTTGCCGCAGGAACTGGAAACCCTGTCCGCGCAACTGAAACAACTGGCGGACGCCAGCGACCTCGATGCCTTGCGTGCGCAGGAAGAAAAACTGAAAGCCGCCTACACCAGCGCCGCGCAGAAGCTCACGAAGGCACGCAGCAAGGCTGCGAAAGCCCTGGGTGATGCGGTCACTGCCGCGATGCAGGATCTGAGCATGACAGGCGGTAAATTTGCGATTGCCTTGCAGCCCTGCGAGCCGGCTTCCTATGGCCTGGAGCAAATTGAATTCATGGTGGCAGCACATGCCGGCACCACGCCGCGGCCATTGGCGAAGGTGGCTTCAGGTGGTGAACTGGCGCGTATTGCGCTGGCAATTTCTGTCATCACTTCAAGCGCGACGGCGACGCCTACGCTGATTTTTGATGAAGTCGACAGCGGCATTGGCGGCGGGGTGGCGGAAGTGGTCGGCCGCCTGCTGCGTCGCCTCGGGCAGGATCGCCAGGTATTATGTGTTACCCATTTGCCGCAAGTCGCGAGCCAGGCCAACCAGCATTTCCAGGTCAGCAAGCAAAGCAGCAATGGCAAAACCGTGTCGTCTATCGATGCACTCGATAGCACTGCACGGGTGGAGGAAATTGCCCGTATGCTGGGTGGCCTGGAAATCACCGCCACCACACGTTCGCATGCGCGCGAATTGCTGGCAAACTGAGCTAAGCTTATTCATGCGATGCCCCGGCATCGCTTCCCATAAGACCAATAATATTGAGAGCTCATGTCCTTTAGAACTGAACCACCGTATATCCATGGCAGCTTGCCGAAAACCGCTGTGGTACTGGTCAACCTCGGTACCCCGGATGCACCCACCACTTCTGCGGTCAGGCGTTACCTCAAGCAGTTTTTATCCGATCCGCGCGTAGTCGAAATCCCGCGCGCCATCTGGTGGTTCATCCTGCACCTGATCATCCTGCCTTTCCGTTCCGGCCAGTCGGCGAAGAAATATGCGTCGATCTGGAGCAATGAAGGTTCGCCGCTGAAGGTGCATACCGAAAAGCAGGCGAAGCTGCTGAATGGCTACCTCGGCGAACGCGGACATAAAGTCAAAGTGGTGTATGCAATGCGTTACGGCCAACCGGCGCTGCCTGACGTGCTGCGCCAATTGAAGGCTGACGGCTGTGAACGCATCCTGTTCCTGCCCGCTTATCCGCAGTATTCCGGCACCACCACGGCATCGATCTTCGACGCGGTATTCACGCACTACACGCAGGAACGCAATGTGCCCGAGTTGCGCTTCATCAAGCATTACCACGACCACGATGCCTACATCCGTGCCTTGCGCAAATCGGTATTGGCGCATTGGGATATGGCCGGACGGCCGGACAAGCTGGTGATGAGTTTCCACGGTGTGCCGAAGCGCACGCTGACGCTGGGCGATCCCTATCACTGCGAATGCCATAAAACCGCGCGCCTGCTGGCCAGGGAACTGGAGCTGACGCCGGATCAATATCTGGTGACCTTCCAGTCGCGCTTCGGCAAGGCGGAATGGCTGCAACCCTATACTGCACCGACGCTGCAGAAACTGGCGAAAGAGGGTGTAGGCCGGGTGGATGTGATTTGCCCGGGTTTTACCAGCGATTGCCTGGAAACCCTGGAAGAGATCGCAATGGAAGCGCGGCATGACTTCATGAGCGCCGGCGGCAAGGACTTCAATTACATCGGCTGCCTGAACGAAGACGATGCGTGGATCAAGGCAATGGCGGAAATTACGGAGTTGCACTTGATCGGCTGGCCGACTATCGTTCCACCTTCGCTGCGCGAAGAGCAGGAGCGGCAGGCGCTTATTTCACGTGAAGAGGCGGGACGCCTGGGCGCGAACCAATAAAAATGGCTCAAACGGGCCTTTTTATATGGAAAACCTTGATTTTTTGCAATAAAACCCCATTTATCAACGGTAAAAGCAGCTTATGCCTGTTTTTACCTTGTGGCGACGGCTAAGTGATTGGCGCATTGTTTTACAATGTCGTATAACAAATAACCGTGGCCGCAATGGCGGTATAGGCAAGGATCGACATGGAAATAAGCGGCAGTTTCATGGCTGGCTCCTGTCGGCAGCAGTGGCGGTGAATACCTCCACCTGATTACAGCCTAGTCCGTGGCGAGAAAAATGCCATCCCATGAACAGGGAAAATTTGTAACAACGACACCACTACTGCGCTTATCATCGCATCTCGTGAATTTTTGCTAAGTCTGCAGGAATACCCCTTGAAATAGTGTGGGATAACCCCATGTGCACTGTCGCATTGGCATTTTTTGTCATAACTCATTGATTGTTGGAGATTTTTTCATGCAAGACCAAGATAAATACGCTGAGCAAGCAGCGTCGATCGAAGATCCGGTAACGGCTGAGGCGGCTTCTGCTACTACTCCTACGCTGGAGGAGCAGCTCGCGGCGTCCCAATTGCTCGTACAGGAATTGCAGGACTCATTCTTGCGTGCAAAAGCCGAAGTCGAGAATTTCCGTCGTCGCGCCCAGGAAGATGTGACCCGTGCGCACAAATTCGCGATTGAAGGCTTTGCCGAAATGCTGCTGCCGGTAAAAGACAGTCTGGAAATGGCACTGCAAGTAGAAACACCTTCCGTCGAATCGCTGAAGGAAGGCGTGGAAATGACCTTGAAACAGCTTAACGCTGCGTTCGAGAAGAATCGCCTGCTGGAAATCAAACCACAGCAGGGCGACAAACTGGATCCAATGAAGCACCAGGCGATGTCGCTGGTTCCTGCTGACCAGGAGCCAAACACCATCGTCAATACGCTGCAAAAGGGCTATCTGATTGCAGATCGCTTGTTGCGTCCAGCGCTGGTAACGGTTGCACAAGAAAAATAACTTGAAAGCATCTGTTTACGCCACATATTGACGTTAACAAATTTTGTATTTAACAGTTTCGCATCACAGACATTAAGGGAAATTCCATCATGGGCAAAATCATCGGTATTGACTTGGGCACGACCAACTCCTGCGTAGCAATCATGGAGGGTGGCAAGCCGAAAGTTATCGAAAACTCGGAAGGTGCGCGTACTACGCCCTCCGTAATCGCATATCAGGAAGACGGCGAAATCCTGGTCGGTGCGCCGGCCAAACGCCAGGCAGTCACCAATCCAAAAAATACGCTGTACGCAGTCAAGCGTCTGATCGGCCGTAAATTCGACGAAAAAGAAGTGCAGAAAGATATCGGCATGATGCCGTATCAAATCGTCAAAGCCGACAACGGCGATGCATGGATTTCGGTGCGCGACAAAAAGCTGGCAGCACAGCAAATCTCCGCAGAAATCCTGCGCAAAATGAAAAAAACCGCTGAAGACTACCTCGGCGAAGAAGTGACCGAAGCCGTCATCACGGTTCCTGCTTACTTCAACGATGCACAGCGTCAGGCAACCAAGGACGCCGGCCGTATCGCCGGTCTGGACGTCAAGCGCATCATCAACGAACCAACCGCAGCGGCGCTGGCTTTCGGCCTCGACAAGGGCGGCAAGGGTGACCGCAAGATCGCTGTGTACGATCTGGGTGGCGGTACCTTCGATATCTCTATCATTGAGATTGCAGACGTTGACGGTGAAATGCAATTCGAAGTGCTGTCGACCAATGGCGACACCTTCCTCGGCGGTGAAGATTTCGATCAGCGCATCATCGATTACATCATCGACGAATTCAAGAAAATCAACGGCCTCGACCTGAGCAAGGATGCGATTGCACTGCAACGTATCAAGGCATCGGCTGAGCGCGCGAAGATCGAATTGTCGTCGTCGCAGCAAACTGAAATCAACGAACCGTATATCGCAATGGCGAACGGCGCACCGGTGCATTTGAACCTGAAAATCACCCGTGCAAAACTGGAATCGCTGGTGGAAGAGCTGATCTCGAAAACCATCGAGCCATGCCGTACCGCAATCAAGGATGCAGGCGTTAAAGTGTCCGACATCGATGACATCATCCTGGTCGGCGGTATGACCCGTATGCCTAAAGTGCAGGAAACGGTGAAGGATTTCTTCGGCAAGGATCCACGTAAAGACGTGAATCCGGATGAAGCAGTGGCAGTTGGCGCAGCGATCCAGGGTTCGGTCCTGTCCGGCGATCGTAAAGATCTGTTGTTGCTCGACGTGACTCCATTGTCGCTGGGTATTGAAACCCTGGGCGGTGTGATGACCAAGATGATCCAGAAGAACACCACGATCCCGACCAAGTTCAGCCAGGTATTCTCGACTGCAGATGACAATCAGCCTGCAGTGACCATCAAAGTGTTCCAGGGTGAGCGCGAGATGGCAGTCGGCAACAAGGCTTTGGGTGAATTCAATCTGGAAGGCATTCCACCATCAGCACGTGGCACGCCGCAAATTGAAGTGACCTTCGACATCGATGCCAACGGTATCTTGCACGTCGGCGCGAAAGACAAGGCCACCGGTAAGGAAAACAAGATCACCATCAAGGCGAACTCTGGTTTGACCGAAGAAGAAATTCAAAAGATGGTGCAGGATGCAGAAGCCAATGCAGAAGAAGACAAACGTCTGAAAGAAGTGGCGGAAGCCCACAATCAGGGCGATGCACTGGTGCATTCGACACGTAAGGCCCTGACCGAATACGGCGACAAGCTGGAAGCCGGCGAGAAGGAAAAAATCGAGGCAGCGATTGCTGAACTGGAAGAAGCATTGAAAGGCAGCGACAAGGCCGCCATCGATGAAAAATCCGCAGCCCTGACCACTGCAGCGCAAAAACTCGGCGAAAAAATGTACGCCGATATGCAAGCGCAGCAGGCAGCAGGCGCAGCCGGTGGTGACGCAGGTGCAGGCGATGCAGGTCACAACCACGCTGACAGCAAACCACAGCAAGACGACGTAGTGGATGCTGACTTCAAAGAAGTCAAAGACAAGTAATTTTTAATGGTCAAGCGGTCGGATGCATGACACCGCTTGGCACTTCAGATTACTGTCTTGAAGTGTCTTGCGTTTGCCATCGTCTGTACTGTGCAGACTCGCCGGGTCGAATGGTTCTTAAAAAAACCGTCGATTCGGCGTTTTAGTTTAGATAGAACAAGGCGCCTACAAAATGGCAAAACGTGATTTTTACGAAATTCTTGGCGTAGGGAAGAGCGCTTCCGACGAGGAAATCAAGAAGGCGTATCGCAAGCTTGCAATGAAACATCATCCGGATCGCAATCCGGACAGCAAGGGTGCGGAAGAAAAATTCAAAGAGGCGAAAGAAGCCTACGAGATGCTGTCCGATCCGCAAAAGCGCGACGCGTATGACCGTTACGGCCATGCCGGCGTGGATCCGAATATGGGCGGCGGCGGAGGTGGCGGCGGTTTTGCCGATGCCTTCGGCGACATCTTTGGCGACATCTTCGGCCAGGCCGGTGGCGGTCGCGGTGGCCGTGGCGGTCCGCAGGTTTATCGCGGTGCAGATTTGCGCTACAACCTGGAAATTACGCTGGAACAGGCAGCGCACGGTTACGACACGACGATACGCGTACCGTCGTGGGACAACTGCGAAACCTGTGATGGCAGCGGTGCCAAGCCGGGTACTTCGCCGGTCAACTGTACGACTTGCGGTGGTCATGGCCAAGTCCGCATGCAGCAAGGCTTCTTCAGCGTGCTGCAAACCTGTCCGAAGTGCCACGGCAGCGGCAAGATCAATCCATCGCCTTGCGGTACCTGCAGCGGCGCCGGCAAGATCAAGCGCAACAAGACACTGGAAGTCAAAATCCCGTCCGGCATCGATGACGGCATGCGTATCCGTTCGTCCGGCAACGGTGAACCAGGCATGAATGGCGGTCCGCCGGGTGACCTGTATGTGGAAATCCGCATCAAGCAGCATCCGATGTTCCAGCGCGATGGCGATGATTTGCATTGCGAGATTCCAATCTCGTTTGCGAAAGCGGCCCTGGGCGGCGAAATCGAAGTGCCGACCCTGAACGGCAAGGCTTCGTTCACGATTCCTGAAGGTACACAGTCGGGCAAGACCTTCCGCCTGCGCAGCAAAGGGATCAAGGGCGTGCGTTCCGGTTATGCCGGCGATTTGTTCTGTCACGTGATTGTGGAAACACCTGTCACCCTGACCGAACGCCAGAAAGAGTTGATGCGTGAGTTTGAGCAATTGACGATAGAAGGCGGTTCCAAGCACAGCCCGCAAACCAAGTCATGGAAAGACAAGGTCAAGGAATTCTTCGAGTAAGCTTTCTTGAATTTAGCCAAAAAAATGCCGGTCGATGATTCGACCGGCATTTTTTTTGTTGATTGCGCCGCCACAAGCTCCTATGCTGGTTCCACCACCAAAGGAGGCAGCATGAAACCGTTCCAGGCCCTCGGCAGCGTCTTGACCATATGCAGTGCGCTGTTTTTCTCCCACCATGCGGCAGCCGTCGAATTGGCAGGTGTCAAGCTTGACGACAGCGTGCGCGTGGCGAATCAGGATTTGCGCCTCAACGGTGCCGGGATCCGCAGCAAGCTGATATTCAAGGTTTATGTGGTGGCTTTGTATTTACCGGAAAAGAAAGCCACGACCGTCGAAGTATTGGCTGCGCCCGGTGCACGCCGGGTCAGCATAGCAATGCTGCGCGATGTCGCCAGTGATGAATTCGCGAAGGCTTTCAGCAGCGGTATAGAACAGAATACCGAAGCGGCAGAGCGCGCTGCGCTGGCACCATCGATGGCGAAGTTCAATGCGATGTTTGCATCTGTCCCACAATTGAAGGAGGGTGATGCATTGCAGGTGGACTGGTTACCTGGCGCGGGCATGGCCGTACAGCTCAACGGCAAACGCTTGCTGGAGCCGGTGGCTGACCTTGCTTTCTACAATGCAGTGCTGCGGATCTGGCTGGGTAGCAAGCCGGTTGATGACAAGCTCAAACGACAGCTATTGTCCGAGCAATGAGCGCCAGGAAGGCAGTCTGCTTGCAATTGTTAGCGCAATGCTCTTGATCCTGCTGCGTCAATTCCGGATAAAATGGCAGCCACCACGGATACGCCGTCGGCGTACTTGTCCGCAGCTTGATGGAAAAAGATGAGCAAACCACTCGAATTGGAACAACTGTTTCAGAAAAACCGACATTGGGCAGCGTCGAAGGTGACGCAAGATCCGGAATTCTTTGCCAAACTTGCTGCCCAGCAATCTCCCGAATATTTATGGATAGGCTGTTCAGATAGCCGGGTTCCGGCAAATGAAATTGTCGATTTGCAACCGGGCGAATTATTCGTCCATCGCAATATTGCCAATGTGGTCGCGCATTCGGATTTGAACTGCCTGTCAGTACTGCAGTTTGCAATCGATGTACTGGGCGTCAAGCACGTCATCGTCTGCGGTCACTATGGCTGCTCCGGCGTCCATGCGGCGATGACACGGCGTCGCGTCGGCCTGGCGGATAACTGGTTGCGCCATGTGCAGGATGTGCATCAAAAGCATGGCCGCTATCTGCGCGATACCTTGCCGACGCAGGCGCAGCATGATCGCCTGTGCGAATTGAATGTGATCGAGCAGGTGGCGAATGTCTGCCGCACCACCATCGTGCAGGATGCATGGGAGCGTGACCAGGACTTGACGATACATGGCTGGGTGTACGGTTTGAAGGATGGCTTGCTGAGTGATCTGGGCGTAACGATCAATTGCCCGGATGCGGCAGACGAGAAACTCAAAAACAGTTTTGCCCGTTACGAGCAACTGTAAGAGCGCCAGGAAGATTGCAGGGACCGGGTTTTCATTCATCATCACAACATCATTAGCGTCAGCCGGGAGGCCGCATGAAATGGGAAGGCAATCGCGAAAGCGACAATGTAGAAGACAGGCGCGGTAGTGGCGGCGGCGGTTTCGGCGGCCGCTCGATAGGCATAGGCACCATCGTGATTGCCTTGCTCGGTTCCTATTTTCTTGGCATCAATCCGGCCACCATCATCAGCCTGCTGAGTGGTGGCCCCGGCCAATTGCAATCGCAGCAGGCACCGGCACAAAGACCGCCGGCGGATGACAAGACCGCCCGCTTTGTTGCAACAGTACTGGCTGATACTGAGGATGTATGGACCCCGATTTTCCGCGCGAGCGGCGCGACTTATGCGAAGCCGACCCTAGTACTGTTTTCCGGCCAGACGCCAACCGCTTGCGGTACCGGCGATACCGCAGCAGGACCTTTTTACTGCCCGGGTGACCAGAAGGTTTATATTGACCTGGAATTCTTCCAGACCATGCGCGATCGTTTCCGCGTCTCCAGCAATTTTGCGCAAGCCTATGTGATTGCCCATGAGGTTGGTCATCACGTGCAGCACATCAGCGGCATCATGGATCAGGTCGATCAGGCGCGTCGCGGTGGTACACAGAAGCAGGCGAATGCCTTATCCGTAAAAGTTGAATTGCAGGCTGATTGCTTTGCCGGGGTCTGGGCTTATCACGCCAATCAGGCGCGCAGCATCCTGGAAGACGGCGATGTGGAAAGTGCACTGAAAGCAGCGAGTGCAATTGGTGACGATGCCTTGCAAAAGCAGTCGCAGGGTGTGGTGGTGCCGGATTCGTTCACGCATGGCACTTCGGCACAGCGCGTACGCTGGTTCCAGCGTGGCATACAGCGTGGCCAGCTGAATGATTGCAATACCTTTACCGCACAACAGCTGTAAGCCAAACGCCAGCCAATATGAAAAAGCCTGTTCGTAATGAACAGGCTTTTTTGTTTTCAGACTCAGAAGCAGTGTTCCGGGGCCGGGAAGGAACCGTCCTTGACGGCCGCGACGTAGGCGCGTGTTGCGCCTTCTATGCTGGTCTGGCCTTCCATGAAGTTGCGCACGAAGCGCGCTTTCTTGCCGGGGAAGACATTGATGTAGTCATGCAGTACCAGCACCTGGCCGGAGCAGTCAGGACCGGCACCGATGCCTATTGTCGGCATCTTCACCAGTTCGGTGAGTTCCTTGCCGAGCGCTGCCGGAATAGCTTCTAGCAAGAGCATGTCGGCACCGGCCTCCTGCAATATCAGCGCTTCGCTTTTCATTTTTTCAGCGGCTTCTGCTGTCTTGCCCTGTACCTTGTAGCCGCCAAATTGATGGACGAATTGCGGTGTCAGGCCGAGGTGCACCATGACCGGTATCGCGCGCTCTGTCAAAAAGCGGACGGTGTCGGCCATCCATGCGCCGCCTTCGATTTTGACCATTTGTGCACCGGCCTGTACCAGCTTGACGGCATTTTTGATCGCTTCTTCTTTCGTTGCATACGAGCCGAAAGGCATGTCGGACATGACGAAGGCAGTCTTCGAGCCGCGGGCGACACAGGCGGTGTGATAGGCGACATCTTCTATCGTTACCGGCAAGGTGGAATTGTGTCCCTGGCACACCATGCCGAGCGAATCACCGATCAGCAGCATCTCCACACCACAAGTATCCATCATCGACGCAAAGCTGGCATCGTAAGCGGTCAGCATGGTGATTTTTTCGCCGCGCTCTTTCATTGCGAGCAGGGATGGAATCGTTACGGCTTTGGTACGTGCTTCTTGCAAATAGCTGGACATGCTTATTCTCCACGGCTAAAAAATTCGCGTTTTCCGCGCATGCTGGCAATGCGTGTCAACAACAACGCAAAGTCTTCATCATTATCAATCGGGTTCAGATGTTCGGTGTTGACGATCAGCAGCGGTGCTGTGTCGTATTCGTAAAAGATGCGGCTATAGCTTTCGCACAGGCGATGCATATAGTTTTCAGAAATGCCGGCTTCCATCGGAATGCCGCGTTTCTTGATGCGATCGATCAGGGTTTGCGGTTCGGCCTGCAGATAGATGACGAGATCCGGCAACGGTGCTTGCGGACGCAGGTGATCGTACAGTTGCTGGTAAAGCGCCAGCTCATCGTCGCTCAGCGTTAGCCGTGCAAAGATAGGATCTTTGTCGAGCAGGAAATCGGAGACGATGCGCGCATCGAATAAATCCGGTTGTGCCAGGTCGCGCAACTGATTCATGCGCTGCAGCAGGAAAAACATTTGCGTCGGCAGGGCATAACGCGCGGCATCGCGATAGAACTTTTCCAGGAAGGGATTTTCTTCCGGCAATTCCAGCAGGGTTTGTGCGCCGAGTTGCGCCGCGAGCTTGCGTGCAAGCGTCGTTTTGCCTGCACCGATGGCACCTTCGACGACGATGTATTTATACTTTTCTAAATCCATAAGATGTTTTCTTGACCGTTTCTATAGGCGATGTTGCGTTGGCATTGCAGACGGCATCAGGTGCGGAAGATGAAATAAACCGCCCCGACCAGGCAAAGTGCAGCCCAGACATAATCCAGCTTGAACGGCTGGTCCATAAAGACTATGGCAAATGGCACGAACACCGTGAGTGTAATCGCTTCTTGCATAATTTTCAGTTGGGCCAAACTGAACTGGGTATAGCCGATGCGGTTCGCCGGCACTTGCAGCAGGTATTCGAAGAGCGCGATGCCCCAACTGATCAGCGCCGCGATCCACCATGGCTTGGACGCCAGCCCCTTCAGGTGGCCGTACCAGGCGACGGTCATGAAGACATTCGACAGCGTCAGTAAACCAACTGTTTGGACTATCACTGGGATTTGCATGCTGGCCTCGGTCGTGATTGATCAGTGTGTGAGCAGTGTACTTATTGGCAAAGAGATGTGGCTGCAGGCCTTAGCCCAGTTTGCTGATAGCCTGGTCCGCCACCGATGGTGCGAATTGATGTGCGGCACCCAGGCCCGGGATCTCGATGAAGGGATCGATTTGCAGCAATGGAATCAAGACGAAAGCGCGTTGTGTCATACGTGGATGCGGCACGGTCAGGGTGTCCGAGTTGATTACCGCGTCACCATACAGCAGTAAATCAAGATCCAGCGTGCGTGGCGCATTGAAGTATGGACGTTCACGGCCGTGAACTTGCTCCACTGCCAGCAAAGCCTGCAATAACTCCTCGGCCGGTAAGCTGGTGCTGATGGCGGCTACCGCGTTGATGTAGTCGTCGCCGCTGGATTCTATCGGTGCCGTACTAAACAATGAGGACTGCGCGACCAGGCGGGTAGACGCAAGCTGATCCAGCTCGCGCAGCGCCTGCAAGACATTTGCCTTGGCATCGCCCAGATTCGAGCCGATGCCGATATAAGCCGTGACCTGTGTCATTCGGCTTTGCTGGCACCGCCGCTGCTGCCACCAGTCGAGCGTGAGCGACGACGGCGCGGGCGTTTCTTGGCCGGAGCCGCTTCGGCGCTGCTGGTCGGTTTTTTCGCCAGCAAGGCTTCGCGACCGGGGCCATCCGCTTCCATGAAGGCCGTCCACCATTCGCCGATTTCGCTATCGATTTCACCGGAGGCACAACGCAGCAGCAGGAAGTCGTAACCGGCGCGCATGCGCAGGTGTTCGAGCAGCTTGTATGGCGATTTGCCGATACGACGCTCGAAGCGTGGCTGCATGGCCCAGATGTCGCGCATATCGGATGCGATCTTGCGTTGCAGTGCGAGCTTGTCGGTTTGTGTATTCAGCACATCGTCGGCCGCCAGGTGCAAGGCTGGAATCGGATATTCGCCGGCCGCCTGGTAAGCCTTCCATTTTTCCAGTACCTGATGCCACAGCAGCGAAGCAAACAGGAAGCCGGGCGAGACCGGTTTGCCCTGTTTGACGCGTTCGTCGGTACTGGCCAAAGCGAGGCGTACAAACTTCTCGCCCAGCGGTTGTTCGAGGACGACGTCGAGTAAAGGCAGCAAGCCGTGATGCAAGCCTTCCTTGCGCAATTGCTGCAGGCAGGCGAGAGCGGAGCCGCTCATCAGCAGCTTGAGCATTTCGTCGAAGACGCGCGCTGCCGGCACATTGTTGATCAAGGGAGCCATCACGCGAATCGGCGCGCTGGTATCAGGATCGATGGCGAAATTCAGTTTGGCGGCGAAGCGCACGACACGCAGCATGCGCACCGGGTCTTCGCGGTAGCGTGCTTCCGGCACCCCGATGATGCGCAAGGTCTTGTTGCGGATATCGGCCATGCCGCCGTGGTAATCCAGCACGGTTTGCGTCGCCGGATCGTAGTACATCGCATTGATGGTGAAGTCGCGGCGCAAGGCATCTTCATGCTGTTCACCGAAAGTGTTGTCGCGCAGTACGCGGCCATGTTCATCCTTCGGTGCCGCCTCGGTCGAAGCGCCACGGAAGGTGGTGACTTCGAGCAAGTCCTGGCCGAACATCACATGCACGATCTGGAAACGTTTGCCGATGATGAAGGCGCGGCGGAACAGGCGTTTGACTTGTTCCGGCGTCGCATTGGTGGCGATATCAAAATCTTTCGGTTTCACACCCAGCAGCAAGTCGCGCACCGCGCCGCCGACCAGGAAGGCTTTGAAGCCGGCCTGCTGCAGGGTGCTGGTGACGCGCACGGCATTGGCGGATACCAGCTTCGGATCGATGCGATGTTCTTTCGCAGTCAATATGACAGGCTGGGTGGTATCGCCGGTTTTTTGTTTGGTGCCGAGGATGCGACGGATAAGCTTTTTAATCATTGAAGAGATTGATGATCGGCCAGCCCTGCGCTTGAGCGTGCGCAGTCAGCAAGGCGTTGGGGTTGGTTGCAATCGGGTGAGTGACGATGGACAACAAGGGAATATCGGCTTGCGAGTCGCTATAGAAATAGCTGCGTTCGAAATCCTTTAATGTAAGGCCGCGCGCGGCCAGCCACGCATTGGTATGTGCGATTTTACCCGCGCCTGAGGTCGGAATGCCAACTAGTTTTCCGGTCAGGCTGCCATCGGCCTTGAGTTCCGGTTCGGCGGCCAGCAAATGTTCGACATTCAAGGCTTGCGCGATCGGCGCGGTGACAAAGCGGTTGGTCGCGGTGACGATGGCGACCAGGTCGCCCGCATCCTGGTGTTTTTTCAATAAATCGCGGGCGGATGGCAGCAATACCGGATGGATGACTTCATCCATGAAGGCCCGGTGCCATGTATCGAGTTGGCTGCGCGGGAATTGCGCCAGCGTGCCGAGTGCAAATTCCAGGTATTCATGCGGATCCAGCGTGCCATTTTGATATTGCGCAAAGAATTCGGCATTGCGTTTGGCGAAGGCTTCGCGATCCACCGCACCGGTGCGGGACAGGAATTGGCCCCATTCATAATCGGAGTCGAGCGGGATCAGCGTGTGGTCAAGGTCAAATAAAGCCAGGTTTTTCATGAATGTGCTTCGGAATTGTTAATCCTGTCGCTGCAGCAATTCGCGCAGCAGCGGCAGGGTAATCGGGCGTTTGGTTTCCAGTGAATATTGGTCGAGAGCGTCCAGCATCGCCGATAAAGAGCGCATATCGCGCGCAAAATGCGTAATGAGATAGGGTAACACGCCGGGCGACAGCGTCAGCCCGCGCGCGCTGGCCGCATGCGTGAGGGCGGCGATTTTCTCTTCGTCGCTCAGGCCATGCACCTGATAGATCAGGCCCCAGCCGAAACGGGTACGCAAATCTTCCCGTACGGTAAGGCTGGCCGGTGCGGCGTTACCGGCGGCAAGCAGGCAGCCGCCTTGTTCGCGCACCTGGTTAAACAGTGCGAAGGCGGCGATTTGCGCGTCCGGCGTCAGTTTATGGCTGTCGTCGATCAAATACAGGGTGGTCGCGGCTTCGTACAGGAAATCATCCACGCCGGATTCACTATCCAGATAGCGGGCCTGCGGCGTTTCAGCCATTGCACGTAGCAAATGGGTTTTGCCGGCACCGGCCTCGCCCCACAGGTAGACGAAGCGTTCATCCAGGCCATTTGGCTGGCCGGCGGCCAGACGCTGCAGCAACTGCGCCAGTTCGGCGTTGGCGCCGACCACGAAGCTGTCCAGCGTCTGTGGTTTTTCGGCGGGTAAATCGAGTAACAACTGCCTCATGCGTGTTTTGTCATATTTGTTTGTGAAAAAGGCAATGTTCGCCACCGGCCTGAAAAACCGGTAAAACGCCATGCCATGCAGCGTACCGGAGCGTATTCAGGAGCATATACCGGTTTATTTTGTTTGTTAGGCAAAGAAAGTGACATCAAATGAGGGAGGAGGGGGATCGATTTGATAAAATACCGCTTTGACCGAATTATAGAGCCTGAATCATCCCGTTTTGGAGGCGCGCATATTTAGATTTTGCTCGCGATGACTCCCGCTCATTGTGATCCTGATCCGATCCGTCCTCCAGAACATTGATCAACAGGCCCAGCCATCCGGCCACAACCGTCTATTTTACTGCCTCTGCTGCCAATCACATCATGAGTTCCAATTCCAATATTTCCCTTTCCTACCGCGACGCTGGTGTTGACATCGATGCCGGGGATGCCCTGGTCGAAGCGATCAAGCCATTTGCCAAACGCACCATGCGTGAAGGCGTGATGGGCGGCCTGGGCGGTTTCGGCGCCATGTTCGAAATCAGCAAGAAGTACAAGGAACCAGTGCTGGTCTCCGGTACCGACGGCGTCGGCACCAAGCTGAAACTGGCTTTCATGCTGAATAAACACGATACGGTCGGCATCGACCTGGTCGCGATGAGCGTCAATGACATCCTGGTACAAGGTGCGGAACCTTTGTTCTTCCTCGATTACTTCGCTTGCGGCAAGCTGGACGTGCCAAGCGCGACCGACGTCATCAAAGGCGTCGCCAAGGGTTGCGAACTGGCCGGTTGCGCATTGATCGGTGGTGAAACCGCTGAAATGCCAAGCATGTACCCGGACGGCGAATACGATCTGGCAGGTTTTGCCGTCGGCGCAGTGGAAAAATCGAAAATCATCGACGGCACCAAGATCATCCCGGGCGACGTCGTGCTGGGCCTGGCTTCGTCGGGTGCACACTCGAACGGTTATTCGCTGGTACGCAAAATCATCTCGGTAGCGAAACCGGACCTGAACGCCGATTTCCACGGCCGCAAACTGGCCGACGTCTTGATGGAGCCGACCCGCATTTACGTCAAGCCTTTGCTGGCCCTGATGGCATCGATGGAAGTCAAAGGCATGGTCCACATCACCGGTGGCGGCCTGGTGGAAAACATTCCACGCGTATTGCAGCCGCATCTGACCGCTGTGCTCGATAGCGGCGCATGGGATATGCCGCCACTGTTCAAATGGTTGCAGGAACACGGCGGTGTGGCTGACGCCGAAATGCATCGCGTCTTCAACTGCGGTATCGGCATGACCGTTATCGTGTCGAAAGAAAATGCCGACGCCGCAATCGCACAATTGAAAGCTGCCGGTGAAACCGTGATGCGCATCGGTGAAATCCGTGAGCGTAGCGAAGGCCAGGCACAAACCATCGTGCTGTGAGCATCGCCCGGTAGTACCGCAAGATAAGAAAAAGGCTGCGACACGAAAGTGTGGCAGCCTTTTTTATTTGCCTGGCGGCGTGTTCAGTGTTGCTGCTTATTGTTTTTATTGCTTTCATCCTGCGCCAGCGTCTGCAGGGGACCAGGTGCGCTGATGGTCTTGTCGATGCCGAATTGCGCCGGTGGCAAGATGCGCAGCGGCTGGTTCTTGTGCCCCTGGCTGGAGAGGACATTACTGGTGGTTTCCGGTGCCGCATTCCAGACCGGATCGCTGATGCTTTCAAACACCGTCTTCAATTGCTTGGCCCAGGTGTTACGTATCATCTGGAAGTATTGATTGTGTTCATCGATGGTGACGAAGCGGGTCACCGTCAGTTTATCGGTTTCATAAATCAGCAAATCCAGCGGCAGGCCGACCGAGATATTCGAACGTAGCGTTGAGTCCATCGAGATCAATGCGCATTTCGCCGCTTCATCCAAAGGCGTATCCGGTGTCACGACGCGATCGATGATGGGTTTGCCATACTTCGATTCGCCGATCTGGAAGTAAGTGTTTTCATCCTGCGATTCGATGAAATTGCCGGCCGAGTACATCTGGAACAGGCGGCAACGCTCGCCCTTGATCTGGCCGCCGAATACCATGCTGACATTGAAATCGATGCCGAATTGTTCGAGCGTACCGGCATCGCGCTCATGCACCATACGGATTGCTTCGCCGACAACTTGTGCGGCTTCATACATCGAAGAGACATTCCAGATGCTCTTGCCGTCAGACGTTGTGTGTTCTGCAATGATTTGGCGCACTGATTGCGAAATCGACAAGTTTCCCGCGGTCATCAAGACCATCAGGCGCTCGCCGGGTGCTTCGAACACATTCATTTTGCGGAAAGTGCCGACGTGATCGACGCCGGCATTGGTGCGCGAATCAGAGAGAAAAACCAGCCCGGCATCCAGGCGCATCGCAACACAGTAAGTCATGATGAAAAGAGAAAAAGCAAAACGCGAATTTTACAGGAAGCCTTGATTCTGTTCATTTATTGCCCGAATAAGGGAACCACCTTGACGCTGACGTCCAGCGACTCTTCACCGCCACCGCGACGCACGCCACTGACCGGTGCCGCCGAATCGTAATCACGCGCGACGGCGAGGCGGCAATGCGCATCGCTGGCAAAGCAGGCATGCGTGACGTCTATGCTGACCCAGCCGGTGAAATCCAGTTCCTCGACCCAGACATCGACCCAGGCATGGCTTTCGGCATGGCCGGTGCTGCCGGAATCGATATAGCCGGAGACATAGCGCACCGGGATATTCCGCGTGTGGCAGCAGGCGATGAATAGGTGCGCATGATCCTGGCACACGCCCTGGCCCAATTGCAGTGCGTCATTCGCGGTGCTGGTGACAGCGGTCGCACCGCTTTGGTACGCGACTGCACCACAAATTGCGCCGGCCAGCTTGAGCAATTCCTCGCTGCTGCTGCCGCGCAGGTTTTGCTCGGCAAAAGCGCATATCGATTCGGTCGCTGCGGTCAGGCGTGTCGGTACGGTGAAGACCAGCGGCGACAAGGCGCCGTTTTCCTGCAGGCGTCCCCTATCCAGTGACAACACGTCGACTTCACCGGCGACGACGATGCGTACCGCGTCGTGGCTGCCGGTGATGGTCAGCATATGGCATTGGTTGCCGAAGGCATCGGTGAAAGCATGTCGCTGGCCGGACGTTTCGATCGCCCAGGACAGCGTGTGTTGATGGGCTTCGACGCGTGGCGTCAGGCGCAGCTGCTGAATCGTATACGTCAGTGGCGAGGTATAGCGATACAGGGTTTCGTGGCGGATGGCGAGTCTCATCTATGCCGCCAATGGAACAAGGAATTCACGGCTGATGCGATTGCCCAGTTCGTAAATACGTTCAAGGAACTCGGTCAGGTAATCGTGTAAGCCTTCTTTCAGCACATCATTGATAGACGCGAATTTCAATTCCGCGTGCAGCTTGCCGGCAAAGCGCAAGGTATCGTTGTGTGTGTCATCGGTCACCATGCGCAGATTGCGTACCACTTCCGACAGTGAAGCCAGCAGGGAGCGTGGCATGTCGGCATTCAGCATCAGCAGGTCAGCGACGCGCGCCGGCGTGATCGCATCGCGATACACCTTGCGGTAAATTTCAAACGCAGAAACCGAACGCAGGATAGCGGCCCAGTAATAAAAGTCGAGCTGGTTTTCATGACCGGCCTTGTCAGCGGATTGCGTGGCGGCACCGTGGAATTTGACGTCCAGTATGCGCGCCGTGTTATCGGCACGTTCGAGGAAGGTGCCGAGGCGGATAAAGTACAGGGCTTCGTCCTGCAACATGGTGCCCAGGGTCACTCCGCGTGACAAGTGTGAACGATGCTTGACCCATTCAAAGAACTGGCTCGGGTCGTTTTCAAAATCACTTTCATCAATCTGGTTTTGCATTTCCAGCCAGGTGGTGTTGTGCGTTTCCCAGACTTCGGTGGTCAGCGTGCCGCGCACGGCGCGTGCATTTTCGCGTGCCGCGCGCAGGCAGGAAGTGATCGATGATGAATGCGAAGTATCGCGCGCCATGAAGTGCAGCACATCGGCCGGTGTCAGCTTGGCATATTTTGCATCGAAGGCTTCCTGCAATTCGGAAATGCCCAGCGTTGCGCGCCAGCCTTGTTCGGCGACGCGGGCGGCTTGCGGTAACAGCGCAGTCTGGACATTGACGTCCAGCATGCGGGCGGTATTTTCGGCGCGCTCGGTATAGCGCGCCATCCAGAACAGATGATCTGCGGTGCGGCTGAGCATATTAGTTCTCCAGTATCCAGGTGTCTTTGGTGCCGCCGCCTTGCGAGGAGTTGACGACCAGTGAGCCTTCCTTCAATGCGACGCGCGTGAGGCCGCCGGGCACCATGGAAATGGTTTTGCCGGACAGCACAAAAGGCCGCAAATCGATGTGACGTGGTGCGACACCGGAATCAACAAAGGTCGGGCAGGCCGACAAGGCCAAGGTCGGCTGGGCGATATAGCCGTCGGGACGCGCGATGATGCGCTGGCGGAAACTTTCGATCTCGGCCTTGGTCGACGCCGGACCCACCAGCATGCCGTAGCCGCCGGCGCCGTGTACTTCCTTCACCACCAGTTCCGACAGATTCGCCAACACGTAGGACAACTCATCCTTTTTGCGGCACTGGTAAGTCGGCACATTATTCAGGATGGGTTCTTCCGACAAATAGAAGCGCACCATGTCCGGCACAAACGGATAGATTGATTTGTCATCGGCGACACCGGTCCCGATCGCATTTGCCAGCGTGACGCGGCCGGAGCGGTAGACCGATAGCAGGCCGGGCACGCCCAAAGTTGAATCGGCGCGGAAGGCCAGCGGATCCATATAGTCATCATCAATGCGGCGATAAATCACATCGACGCGTTTTGGTCCGCGTGTGGTGCGCATATAGACCGCATTGTCATTGACGAACAAATCCTGGCCTTCGACCAGCTCCACGCCCATTTGCTGCGCGAGGAAGGCATGCTCGAAGTAAGCCGAGTTATACATGCCGGGCGTCATGACGACCACGGTCGGATCGGTAACGCCGATAGGTGCAACCGAGCGCAGGTTATCCAGCAACATGTCGGGGTAGTGCGCGACCGGCGCCACCTGATGGCGCGCGAACAGTTCGGGGAAGAGACGCATCATCATCTTGCGGTCTTCCAGCATATACGACACGCCGGACGGTACGCGCAGATTGTCTTCCAGCACGTAGAACTCGCCCTGGCCGGCGCGCACGATATCGACGCCGGCGATATGCGCATAGATGTCGGAGGCGACCGATATGCCCTGCATCTCGGGGCGGTACTGCGCATTGCGGAAGATTTGCTCCGGCGGGATGATGCCGGCCTTGACGATATTCTGGTCGTGGTAAATATCGTGGATGAACATATTCAGCGTGCGTACCCGCTGCACCAGGCCGGCTTCCATGTGCGCCCATTCACGGGCGGTAATCATGCGCGGGATGATGTCGAAAGGAATGACACGTTCGGTGCCGGCTTCATTGCCGTAGACGGCGAAGGTAATGCCAACGCGGCGGAAGATAAGGTCGGCTTCCGCTCGCTTGCGGGCTACGGTCTTGGGCGACTGGGTCGCCAGCCAGGCTTCGAATTCACGGTAATGGTCGCGGACATTGCTTGCGCCATCTATATACATCTCGTCGAAAAATTTTCGCATGGCGTCGCTCACTCTTAGTTTTCATGGAGATGAAATCCAGCTATATCAAGAAGCATGCCAGATCGAGCGAGTGCTGCTTAGGGCGAGCGCAGGTGTTTCAGTAAGTCTTCTGTACGTTGATCGGGTGCGCGCGTCAGCAGACTCACCACAATAATCGCACAAAATCCGGCCGGAACACCAAAAACACCGGCTGAAATAGGCGCAATGTTGAACCATTGTCCAATGGATGAGCCGCCAAAGGCGGGCAGGGTGTGGATCATGTAGTAGGCACAGACGCTGAAGCCGACCAGCATGCCGGCAATCGCGCCTTGTTGGTTAGCGCGCTTCCAGAACACGCCCAGCGCCAGCGCCGGGAATAGCGCCGAAGCGGCCAGCGAAAACGCCGCACCGACCAGTGACAGGATATCGCCCGGCTTCATCGACGCCACGTAGGCGGCCACCAGCGCGACCATCAGCAGCAGTAATTTGGATACGGTGACGCGCTTTTGCGTCGATGCTTGCGGATCAACCGTCTTGTAATAGATATCGTGCGACAGCGCATTTGAAATTGTCAGCAACAAGCCATCCGCGGTAGACAGTGCAGCAGCCAGGCCGCCGGCCGCAATCAGGCCGGAGATGACATAGGGCAAGCCGGCGATTTCAGGGGTTGCCAGCACCACGATATCGACGTCCATCACAATTTCGGCCAGTTGCACGATGCCGTCACGATTCACATCATTGATGCTGACCAGCGGATGCAGCTTGTCTATGTTCGCCCAATAAGAAACCCATTCCGGCAATTGCGAGAAATTACTGCCAACCAGCGAGCTGTAAATATCGTATTTGACCAGCACCGCCAACGCCGGAATCGTAATGTAAAGCGCCATGATAAAAAACAGTGTCCAGGCCACCGAGTGGCGCGCTTCCTTGACCGAGGGCGTGGTGTAGTAACGCCCCAGTACATGCGGCAAGGCGGCGGTGCCCAGCATCAGGCAAAAAACCAGCGCGAGGAAGTTATTGCGCTTGATATTCGATGCTTCTTCACTGTCGCCGGGAAACGGTTCGGTATGCCGCGTTGGTGGTTTGGCGAGTTCCAGATTGAGCGCACGTTCTTCTTTCCACACGCGTTCGGCTTCATCCGCATCACGCGGATAAGCGGCCAGTTCACGCCCGGTTTGCTTGATGTCTTGCAGTGCTGCGTTGCCAAGCTTGAGGGCTTCCAGGTTGTGCTGGATTTCGGCACGGCCGTTTTCCCATGATTCCGGCAGCGAAGCCAGGCGATCATCGAGGTCGTAGGCACGCTGGCGGAAAATCGCGCGCACTTCCTTTTCCTTCGGATCGTCGATCAGGACTTTTTCACGTTCGGTCAATTGCGCGATGGCCGAGCCGTACGCAATAGGCGGCACCGGCATATTCGTATGCTTCATCGACAGCCAGACCACCGGGATCATATAGGCGATGATCAGGATGATGTATTGCGCGACCTGGGTCCAGGTTACTGCGCGCATGCCGCCGAGGAAGGAGCACACCAGGATGCTGGCGAGGCCCAGGAAAATGCCGACCGAAAAGTCGACACCTGTAAAACGTGAAGTGATCAACCCGACGCCGTAGATCTGCGCCACGACATAGGTGAAGGACACGATGATGGTGGCGATCACGGCGATGACGCGTACGACATTGGTACTGTATTGGCCGGTATAACGTGCCGCCAGGTAATCGGGAATGGTGTACTGGCCAAACTTGCGCAGGTAAGGCGCGATCAATAAGGCAACCAGCACAAAGCCGCCGGTCCAGCCCATGATGTAGGCGAGGCCATCGAAGCCCCACAGGTAGAGGCCGCCGGCCAGGCTGATGAAGCTGGCGGCCGAAATCCAGTCGGCCGCGGTTGCCATGCCATTGAAGAATGCCGGCACGCGCCGTCCCGCCACATAGTATTCGAGCACATCAGAGGTGCGACTGATGACGCCGATGGTGGCATACACGACGATGGTGGAAAACATGAAGACATAGCCTATCCACACGCGTGGGAAGCCTTCGTGCTCCAGGATGGCAACGCCGAACAGGAATAGTACAAAGCCCACCGTATAGAGCAGGTAGTAACGGACCAGACGCTGGAAAAAGGATTTAGCTTTCGTCATTATTGTTATATGCGTCGTCGAGGCGCTGCATGCGCCAGCCGTAGAAAGCGATGATGCCGACAAAAATCAGGATACTGCCTTGCGCCGCCATGAAGAAGGAAATCGGCCAGCCGAGGAAGGTATAGACCGAAAGTTGACGGGCGAAAAAAATGGCCGAGAAGGTCACGACAAACCACAGCAGCAAGAGCCAGAAAGTCATGCTTCGCGTCCGTCGCCAGTAAATGCGGGCGCGGTCGGAAGCGGATGCAGATGCGGAAGCTTGCTGGTCTGCCGTCATATTAAATGCTACCGTCAAAGAATGGTGCGGGTTGTTCCAGTGGCAGCGTGATACGCATCAGGCAGCCCGGTGCTTTCGCATTATTACAGTTCGGATTGTTAAGGATATCGATTTCTGCGCCATGTTGCTGCGCAATTTCACGCACGATCGCGAGGCCCAGGCCGCTGCCTTCGACATTGCTGCCGAGGATGCGATAGAAGCGTTCAAAGATGCGCTTGTGTTCATGCGGTGCGATGCCGGGGCCGGTATCTTCGACCTCCAGGAATGCCAGTCGCGCTTCCTCATCGGCGCGTACGCGCACCGTCGCATGACCGCCGGCCGGGGTGTAATTGAGCGCATTGTCGATCAGGTTGTTGAGCAATTCGCGCAGCATGATCGCATCGCCATTGACCATGATGTGGTAATCCGGTTGCTCGAAACCGAGGTCGATTTTTTTATTGAATGAAGTCTGCACCCATTCCTGTACGGTATCGCGCGCCAGCTCGGATAATTCCAGCGGTTGCAATGGTCGCGTGGTCGGGGTCTGGTTTTCCGCACGCGCCAGTGCCAGCAACTGGTTGATCATGCGGGTGGCGGATTTGGAGCTCTTCGCCAGTTGTTCCAGCGATTTGTGTATCTCGACCTGGTCGGTCTGGCGCAATGCCAGCTCCGATTGCATGCGCATGCCGGCCAATGGTGTTTTCATTTGATGCGCGGCGTCGGCAATGAAGCGCTTCTGTACCTTGATACTTTGCGACAGGCGTTCCAGCATTTCATTGAGCGAACCTACCAGTGGCAGGATTTCTTCCGGGACGTAGCCGGAATCGATAGGGCTCAAATCATCGGGACGACGTTCGCGTATGCGTTGCTGCAATTCGGCCAGGGGCCGCAAACCGCGCGTGAGTGCAAACCAGACCAGCACCAGTGCAATCGGCAGGATGATGAATTCCGGCACGATGACACCCTTGATAATCTGATTGACCAGTTGCGAGCGCTTGTCCAGGGTCTCGGCCACCTGTACCAATGCCAGGCGCGGTTCCACGCTGAGTTGCGGCGCGGTCTGGGTCTTGTGCAGGTCGACATAGATGTAGGCGATGCGTACTTCGGTATTGCGAATGAAGTCGTAGCGGAACTGGGTCGACCACGGCGGTGGCGCTTCCACATCTTTGGGTAGTGGTATTTCCATGTCGCCTTCGACGACATCGCTGGTGGAATTGCGCACCTGGTAGTAAACATTGTCGACGTCATCGGCGTGCAGGATATCGGTGGCGGCGCCGGTCAGGCGGGTCACGACTTTGCCGTTTACTTCCTTGACTTGTTGCGCGACTACTGTGACCTTGTCTTCCAATGCGCGATCAAAAGGTTCGTTCGCGATGGATTTGGCGACCAGGTAAGTGATGGCAATACTGAGTGGCCACAGCAGGAGCAGCGGCACCAGCATCCAGTCCAGGATTTCGCCGAATAGCGAACGCTGGGTACGCTCCTCCGGCTGGGTCGTGGATTTCGATGTGCCGGCTTCGGCATGCGCATCGAGTCTGTGGGCGTCGTGCATGGGCTGGATCAGCCTGGTGGTGCAATCGTATTGGGTGCTGTCTCGGTGAATTTTTCGAGGCAATAACCGAGGCCGCGCACGGTGGCGATGCGCAAACCGCCAATTTCTATCTTTTTGCGCAGGCGATGGACATAGACTTCAATCGCGTTATTGCTGACCTCTTCGCTCCATTCGCACAGATGATCGACCAGCTGTTCCTTCGACACCAGGCGACCGCTACGTTGCAGCAGGACTTCGAGCAGGCCGAGTTCGCGCGCCGACAGATCCAGCATCTGGTCATTGATATAAGCAATACGCCCGACCTGGTCATATGACAGGGGGCCGTGCTTGATAACGGTCGGGCCGCCACCGGCACCGCGCCGTGTCAGTGCGCGCACGCGTGCCTCCAGTTCCGACAAGGCAAACGGCTTGGCCATGAAATCATCAGCGCCGAGGTCCAGGCCCTTGACGCGCTGTTCGATTGAATCACCGGCAGTCAGGATCAGCACCGGCAAGCGCGAATTGCGTGCGCGCAGGCGCTGCAATACTTCGAGTCCCGACATCTTGGGCAAGCCCAGGTCGAGTATCAACAAATCGAAATCTTGCGTGGACAGGACGGAATCAGCCTCCGCACCATTTTTTACGCAATCGGTGGCATAGCCGGACTGACGCAAAGAACGCGTCAAACCGTCGGCAAGAACACTATCGTCTTCGGCAAGCAGAATTCGCATGGGAATGGGAGGAGGGGGAAGTTGGCTCGTAGTCTATTGGGTTTCTTCCGCAGCAGCAAGACAAGTGTCATGCCGCCGCGCGCTCTGGTTTACATATTAGGCCAAATGCGGCGCAGCGCTTGGCGCCGAAGAGCGGATTGCCCGCTGTGACAGCGCATCCGCCTGGCCATTCTTTTGGCGCGGGATCCAGCCCAGCGTGACCTGCGGCAGGCGGGCCAGCAGGTCCTGTGCCTTTAACCTCCGGGGTGCAAGGATTGCCGCACCGCCAACTTTCAATTGCACATCATTGATTACCACCTGGCTGTCGCCATAGATGTGGAGCTGCCTGACCCCGGCCTCGAGCGCCGCTTCCAGTACGCTGATCAGTGCAATGTATTCGGCTTCGCTGCTATCGCCCGGCCCGGCGACAAAGCTGATTTCGGTGCGCTCTCCCTGAGGACTGCGGAGCAAGCCACCTATCCCCATCTTGCCGGGATTTGGGTGGCAGGAGCCATCGAACCAGGCTTGCCATGCAGCCGGATCGGCTTGCTGTGCCGCCAGCTTTTGCGCACGTGCCGCGGCGCTGGCCTGCTTGCGCTCCAGGGCTTTTGCCGCCGCATGCGCCTGTTCCCGGAGGCGCAAAGCGACCAATTCGGCCAGCGTGGCTTTTCCGGCAACAGCTGTTAACACTTGCTCCAGTGCGGAAGCGGTGGATAAACCGCTGGCTTGAGCCAGGCGTCGGCTCGCCACTTTTTCCTTTTTATAAGCAATGGCTGCAAGTTCGGCTGCTGTAATCATGAAAATACGAGGCTGGGGAATAGGTCGATATTACGTTGAAATCCGCTTGCGGCCTGGGCATAGTCCGGTTTTTCGCTGCATCAAAGATGTTAAAAAGAAATCTTTTTAACTGTTTTCAATAAAATTGTAAGAGCCGCTTGCATAAAGCACTGTTTTTTTATACAGTACGGTTTCTGGCTTCAAACACTGTATAAAGCGTGTTCCTAAACTGTTTCGTTTTAACCAACCGCCGAAAGAATCTTCATGGACGACAAAAAAAACGCTCCGAGCTCGGACAAGAGTAAAGCACTCGCCGCTGCACTAGCGCAAATCGAAAAGCAATTCGGTAAGGGTTCGGTGATGCGCATGGAAGACGGCGCCGTCGTCGAAGAAGTGCAGGTTGTTTCTACCGGTTCGCTGGGACTGGATATCGCACTCGGCGTCGGCGGCTTGCCACGCGGCCGTGTGGTTGAAATCTACGGCCCGGAATCCTCGGGTAAAACCACGCTGACGCTGCAAACCATCGCAGAAATGCAAAAACTCGGCGGCACTTGCGCGTTTATCGATGCAGAACATGCACTGGACGTGACTTATGCACAGAAGCTGGGTATCAATCTGTCGGATCTGCTGATCTCGCAACCGGATACTGGCGAACAAGCCCTGGAAATTTGCGATGCACTGGTGCGTTCGGGCGGCGTTGACCTGATCGTGATCGACTCGGTCGCAGCCCTGACACCACGAGCCGAAATCGAAGGCGATATGGGTGACTCATTGCCAGGTTTGCAGGCGCGCCTGATGTCGCAAGCCTTGCGTAAATTGACCGGCAGCATCAACCGTACCAATACCCTGGTTATCTTCATTAACCAGATCCGTATGAAGATCGGCGTCATGTTCGGCAATCCGGAAACCACGACCGGCGGTAATGCACTGAAGTTTTACGCCTCGGTACGCCTGGACATCCGTCGTACCGGTTCGATCAAATCGGGCGATGAAGTGATCGGTAATGAAACCAAGGTCAAGGTCGTCAAAAACAAAATCGCGCCGCCATTCAAGGAAGCGCACTTCGACATCCTGTATGGCGAAGGCACATCACGTGAAGGTGAAATCCTCGATTTGGGTTCCGATGCCAAAATCGTTGAAAAATCGGGCGCCTGGTATAGCTATAACGGCGAGCGCATCGGCCAGGGTAAAGACAATGCACGTAACTACCTGAAAGAGCGTCCGGACCTGGCACGTGAAATCGAAAACAAGGTACGTGTTTCCCTGGGTGTTCCTGAACTTGGTGCAATCAAATCGGATGAACCGGTTGCGAAGAAAGCTTCGGCCAAGGAAAGCAAGGAAGCCAAAGAACTGAAAGAAGTCGAATAAGGTTCAGCATCGCTGTACTTGATTCGAAAATAGATATTAACGAGCGCCCGCGCTGAAGGACTCATATGGCAAAACTGCAAGTGAGTCTGAAAGCGCGGGCGCTTCGTTATTTGTCGGCCCGTGAACATAGTCGGCAAGAGTTGGGACGCAAGCTGGCGCGTTATGCGCAAGAGGGCGATGATATCGAAGCCTTGCTTGATACGCTGGAAGCGGCGAAATTCCTGTCGCAAAGCCGCTTTTCCGAATCGCTGGTACACAGGCGCGCAGCCCGTTTCGGCAATAGCCGCATCCTGTCCGAATTAAAAAGCCATGGCATAGATCCAGATTCGCTGACTGACATCAAGGTGAGCCTGGAGTCGGACGAGTTTGCGCGCGCACGCGCAGTCTGGGAACGCAAGTTCGGTGCGGTCGCGACCAATCAGGAAGAGCGGGCAAAGCAGATGCGCTTTTTGATGCAGCGTGGCTTTTCACATCGCGCGATACAGGCGGCGATGCGTGCTGCGGATACAGATGAAGATTGAGGGCTAAGCATTAAACTCCTGCCTGCAGATATTTTCATCTGCAGGCAAGGAATGCTATCAGTGATCCATCAGGGCTTTGACATGCACGGCTGTGCTTGAAGCCAGACCTTCCAGGCTATAACCACCTTCCAGAATTGAAACAATGCGGCCTGCGCAGGTTTCGTCTGCAATTTTCATCAACTCACGCGTGATCCACGCGAAATCATCGTCTTGCAGGTTCAGGCCGGCCAGCGGATCGAGGTGATGCGCATCGAAGCCGGCCGAAATAATGATCAGTTCCGGATTGAAAGCGCGTATGGCCGGCAGCATTTTTGCTGCTGTCTGTTCGCGGAACAGCGTTGAATCGCAACCGCGTGGCAGCGGTACGTTGACGATATTGTGCGAAACGCCGGTTTCTTTTTCCAGGCCGGTGCCGGGATAAAAATGTGACTGATGGCTGGATGCGTAGAACAGCTCGGGGCGATCATAAAATGCCGCCTGCGTGCCATTGCCATGATGGACGTCGAAGTCGACAACCGCGACGCGTTCCAGTTTGTGCACTTCATAAGCGTAGGCCGCTGCAATCGCAGCCTGGTTGTAGATGCAAAAACCCATCGCGCGGCTCGGCTCGGCGTGATGGCCGCAAGGGCGGGTAGCGCAGAAAACGTTATACGCTTCATTGTCCAGCACCAGGTCGACGCCGGCACAAGCCGCGCCGACGCAACGCATGACTGCTTCCAGCGAGCCGGGTGACATCACGGTGTCACCGCCATCCAGCGGCATATAGCCGCGATACGGCGATGCATCTTCCACATCGGTAACGAAATCTTCGGTATGGATCAGCAGCACTTGTTCACGTGTGCCCATAGGCGCTTCACGCCATTCGGCGGCCTCGAATTCCGGTACGCGCAGCGCACGTAATACCGCTTTCAGGCGCTCCGGCGATTCCGGATGGCTGGCACCTGGTTTATGTTCGAGGCAAGCGTCGTGGGTATAGATAACTGTGGTCATATTTATTGATGCCTGGCGTAGAGGCATCTTCTCCATTATAAAAACCTGATAGGCGCGAAGTCGCGGCGCTGTAGTGCATCCCTCACATTATAAGTGCCGCCACCGTGCTTGGCGACCTTGCCGCCGGCGTTAGTGGAGGCGGCGGCGCCAATGTGGCGGCTTTGTTTCAATTGAGGCGATTTTGCCGCGCGGAGGGCTGGCGGATATCTGTAAACACCCGTTTCCAGGTTGAAAACAGATATGATCTGTTCCTGCAAAGGAAGCTTTGTCCCCGGGTCGGGGATAATTATGCGAAGAATAAGCCTGCCTCACTTGCAAAGAAGAACAAGCGCAGTTCCAACGCCCTGTCATCCAGCCCATAGCCGCCAACCTTATGACGTATTCCGTCGAGCTTCAATTCGCCGCCAAAACCGATACGGGTTTGGTGCGTGCGCATAATGAAGACGCGATAGAAGTCAGCGCCGATTACAAGGCAGCGGTGCTGGCCGATGGCATGGGTGGTTACAATGCCGGCGAGATCGCCAGCGGCATCGCCACTACCGTGTTCCGCGCTGCTCTTGAGCAGCAGTTGCAACAATTGCAGGATAAAGGGCGCGCCGCCAGCGCCAAATCCCTGCAGCGCTTGATGGTGGAAGCGGTTGCTGCCGCCAATGAGCAAATCCTCGAAGTTGCGCGCATTCAGCCGCAGTACAGCGGCATGGGGACGACACTGGTCGCCGCCTTGTTCCATCACGACCGCATCATCGTCGCGCATGTCGGCGATTCACGCGCTTACCGGTTTCGGGGCGGCCGGCTGGAGCAAATCACGCGTGATCATTCGCAATTGCAGGAACAGATAGATGCGGGCCTGGTGAGTCCGGAATGGGCGCGTTTTGCGCCGAATAAAAACCTGATCACGCGCGCGCTCGGCGTGGCGGCGCAAATCGATGTGGAAATCAATGATTACCAGACCGAGGGCGGTGATGTTTACCTGCTGTGTTCGGATGGCTTGTCGGATATGTTGGCGGGCGAGCAAATGAGCGCGATGCTGGCTGATAACGACACGGATCTTGAATTATTATGTAGCTCGCTGGTGCAGGCGGCGAATGACAATGGCGGACGCGATAATATTTCCGTCATCCTGGCGAAAGTCGAAGCCAGCGCACCAGCGCCCCAAAGCTGGTGGCAGCGCATGACAGCCGGTTTCAAATCCTGACTTGGCATAAATCTTGATACGACTGATTGTAATCAGCGCGTACTTCAATTGATTTGATGCGCCCGGCGGATATGCTTAGAGCAGCAGGAAAGGATGTTGGAATAGTAATGCCCACGATTATTTTGGCGAAAGACGGTGTCACCCTGCAGGAATTTTCCTTGCTGAAAGAGCGCACGAGTATAGGACGTCGCGCCTTCAACGACATCGTCATAGACGCGGCAGGCATCAGTGCCGAACATGCGGTGATCATCTCGCATCCGGTCGGCTGCTATTTTGAAGACCTGGGCAGCACCAACGGAAGCCAGCTCAACGGACAGCCGGTCAGCAAGCATTTGCTGCAGGATAGCGATGTGATTGCGCTCGCGACGCACACCATCCGGTACAGTGCGACTGCGAGCCTGGCGGATTCCGTTGCAACAGCTTCCAGTGCTGAAATCCAGACCGAAGACCTGGGTGATATCCAGCAAATTACCGAACCGACGTATCAAGATCCATCAGAAACAACCATGACGACAACTGCAGTAATAAAAATCCTCAACGGTGCTGGTGCAGGCAAGGAAGTCGCGCTGAACAAGGCCCTGACGACAATAGGCCGGCCAGGTCGCCACGTAGCAGTCTTTGCCAGCGGACCGCAAGGTTACAGCCTGACCCACGTAGAAGGTGACGACTATCCGGTTGTGAACGGCGCGTCGATAGGTACGCTGACCCGGCTCCTGAGCAACGGCGATCAAATCCATCTGGCGGGTACAGACATCGTGTTCCTGAACGACGCTTGAAAATGGTGTTTTAAGACCTCGCTGCACTGCCGCAAGACAAAATTTTTAGCCCGATGTGACAAATTTTGGCGTGAGCCTAACCAAAATTGTTACTTTTCGTTAAATAATTGTGACAATCTCGCAAGATTAGACTGAATTTGGGGTGGCACAGCGATTGCTGTATGTCTGGTAGGGTGGAAAAGCTACCTGTATTCCCAAACCAGGAGAAAAAGATGAAATCGATGAAAATGATGAAGAAAGCACAAAGCGGTTTTACGCTGATCGAATTGATGATCGTTGTGGCGATTATTGGTATTTTGGCGGCAGTGGCGATTCCACAGTATCAAAACTATGTAACCCGTGCAAAATTGAGCAAAGTAACGGCAGCGATTGACCCTATTAAATTGGCAATGGCTGACTACATGCAAGGTAACAATGGTGCTCCTCCTGATTCAGACAACCCGTGGGCAACTTTGGGTTTTGACGCTACGAATGGCCCATCACGTATACCGGAAATATCTGCGATTGCTGTTGATGCAGGTGTGCCAGGCAGTGGTGGTGCAGCAGGTACTGGCGGTGCTATTAAGGCTACTTTGGCTAATATCGGGCCAGGATTTGATACCATCGTTGTTAGCTGGACGCCTTCTCAGGCTGCAAATCAAACAGTAATTACTTGGACTGTTAGTTGCAGTGCCGCGACATCAAGTAGCTCGAATATGACAAAAGTATTTGGTCCTAATACTGACTGCTAATATTTAGTTGTCATATTTGAAGAAAGGGCTCACTAAGGTGAGCTCTTTTTATTTTCTGAATTTAAAAAAGTAAGTTTGATTCTAAAATATGGCTTTCAGAAACATAAATAGTGAGAGATTTTTTTTCGTCTTGACTCCTCTATTTATGGTTTTTTTGACTGGGAGTTTGTACTTTCCATTTTTGAATGCAGGAATCATTTTTGACGATCATGGCTTATTCTCAAATTTTAGAGTTTATGAATTCGCTCAAGAACCATTTGATTTCAAGTCAAGGACTTTTCCTTATTTCACTCTGGGCCTAATTCATGTCTTGAGCGAAAGCCTCGTTGCAAATCGTATTTTCAGTCTAGTACTTCATTTGACTTGTGCAGGCTTGTTATTTTTCGTCCTGCGTTCTTTTCTTGTAGTCGTGTTAACAAGAGGGAAAGAGCTCACAGAGTCAAAGCGAAATAGTTTGATCAACTGGTTGAGTATTTTCGTAACCTTCGGCTTCGCGATTCATCCAATTTCTGTTTACGGGTACGCATACCTTGCTCAGCGAACCATCTTGTTTGCAACGCTTTTTTCGTTACTCTCGCTTTGGTTTTATCGCCGAGCCTTCGAAGAAAATAGAACAGTAGACGTAGTTACCGCCGCCTTGTTCTATTCACTGGCAGTTTTCTCCAAAGAACACGCAATCATGCTGCCTTTGGCTGTCTTGCCATTGGCTGCGCTATATGAAGGAAGCTGGCGCGACCATTTCAAGCGCGTGGTCTTATATCTGCTGCTGTGTTTAGCTGCAGGACTCACAGTCTTATTGGCGAGCAGACATATAGTCGCGAGTAGTTATGAGCCCGATGTGGCAGCAATGCTGCTGCAGATGCAAGACATTGGGATAATGACGCATTCAAATGGCAAGTGGTTGGTCAGCATCGTCTTGCAGGCCGGTTTCTTTTTTGATTATTTGGCATATTGGATCGTGCCAGACGTACGCTTCTTGTCGGCGGATATGCGTTTTGATTTTGTGCATATCTGGTCCTCCTGGTGGATATTTCCAAAAGCATTTCTCTTCTTCGTTTCACCGCTTATTGCCATTTACTTTTTGCGCAAGCGAGGGCTGGTCGCATTGTTTTGTTGCGGCTTCTTGTATTCTTGGTTCTTATTCATGACAGAACTCGCTGCGGTGCGTTTTCAGGAGCCTTTTGTTTTATATCGCAGTTATCTGTGGGCACCCGGTTACGCGATGATGCTGGCCGCGGTATGTGCCCGTATCCCGAGGCGCTGGTTGATAGCCGGCGCGATTCCAATCCTGGTGATTTTCTTCTTTCTTGCCCGAGACCGGTTGATCAGTCTTTCAAGCGAGAGCCATGTCTGGAAGGATGCAGCAGCCAAACTGGAATCGCCGACTCTGGTTGGCAGCGACCGTATTTTTTATAATCGTGGGCTGGCTTATATGCGTGAAAAAAAATACGAGGACGCGATTGCCGACTTTTCCCGTACGGTTCAGCTAAGCCCTAAAGTCGCGCAGGCTTACTACAATCGGGCGCTGTCTTATTATGCTTTGGAGAAGTATTCAGAAGCGATGGCTGACCTCGATCATGCGGTATCGCTGAATGCCAGGAATGCTTCTGCACATTATGTACGCGGCCTGATTTTTGAACGTCAGGGCTGTATTGCTGCAGCCAGGCAAGCATTTGCTACCAGCATGGAACTAGGGAATCGCGTCGCGAAGTTGAAGCTGGAGGATATCGAAAAGAATAAAGCGGCGCTGGTATCGAATAGACAGATTTCCGCAGCCAGCGCTTGTCCGAACTGATGCTGTATTTATGGGGCGCTGAGGCTACCATCTGTGGTCGACCAGCTCCCCGACTTTCCACCATGCTTTTCTTCTACTCGGACGTCTGTCATCACCATCCCCCTATCCACCGCCTTGCACATATCGTAAATCGTCAACAATCCGATTTGCACGGCGGTTAATGCTTCCATCTCGACTCCGGTTTTACCAAAGGTTTCAACTTGTGCGGTGCAGCTGACGCTGGATTGCTTTTCATCCACGGCAAAGTCAACCGTGACACGCGTCAATGCGAGTGGATGGCATAAGGGGATCAGGTCGCTGGTGCGTTTGGCACCCATGATGGCGGCGATGCGGGCGATGCCCAGGACGTCGCCTTTTTTTGCCGTGCCGGATGTGATGATGGCCAGGGTTTCCGCTTTCATGCGGATGAGGCCACTGGCGATCGCGATGCGGTGGGTTTCATTTTTGCTGCCGACGTCGACCATATGCGCCTGGCCGGTGGCATCGAAATGGGTCAGGCCGTCGTTGGCTGCTGCGTTGTCTTTTTGTGAAGTCATGATGGCAAAGGGGCGGTGTGAGCCTGAGGTGGAACGATTGCAATGAGCAGGTATCATAGCATCGTGAAACTGAAATTCATTATTCCTTCCGCTATTTCCTCGCCACGGCCCTTGCTGCGTTCGCTGACTATGGCGGGTTTCCTGACGCTTGCGAGCCTGCCGAGCATGGTCATCCCTTCGCTGGCGCAAGCGCAATCGCTGCCCAGCCTCGGCGATACCGAGCGCGAGGCTTTGTCGCCCTTGATGGAGCGCAAGCTGGGCGAGCAAATCATGCGCGACATTAAGCGCAATCGTGATTACCTGAGTGATGCGCCGCTGCAAGAATATTTGAATAACCTGGGTGCCAGCCTGTTGACGGTGCGGCCGGAAGCGCGCGGCGAGGCGCAATACGATTTCTTTTTCTTTGCCGTGCGCGATCCGATGCTGAACGCGTTTGCCTTGCCCGGCGGTTTTATCGGTGTGCATTCGGCTTTGGTGCTGGCGGCGCAGAATGAATCCGAACTGGCTTCGGTGATGGCGCATGAAATCGGCCACGTTGCGCAGCGCCATATCGCACGTATGCTGGGCAAGCAAAAGCAGGATATGTTGATTCCGCTGGCGGCGATGGTATTGGGCGCGCTGGCGATCAGTTCGAGTCCGGACGCCGGCATGGCGATGATTATGGGTGGACAAGGTTTGGCGATACAGCGCCAGCTCAATTTCAGTCGTGATGCGGAGCGGGAAGCTGATCGGGTCGGCCTGGATATCATGCGCGAAGCAGGCTTTGAAACGACCGGCATGATTAATTTCTTTGGTCGCCTGCAAGCCGCCAGCCGCGGCTATAGCGATACCGCGCCGCCTTACCTGCGTTCACACCCGATGACGACGGAGCGGATTGCCGATATCCAGGCGCGTACCCGTGACCTGCGTTATCGGCAGCATGTGGATAGCCTGGATTTTCCTTTGATACAGGCGCGTGTGCGGGTGTTGCAAGATCCGGGGCACCAGGGTTTGCTGGATGCTGCCGGCAGTTTTGAGCGCCAGTTACAGTTGAAAACACGCACTGCAACGGTAGCGGCTAAATATGGTTTGGCGCTGGTTGCGTTGAGGTCGGGGAATCCGAACAAAGCGCAAAGCCTGTTGAATGAAGCGCTTGCCGCCCTGAATAATGGTTCGCCGAGTTCCAAGAGTGCAGTCCTGTCCAGCATTGCGATAGAAATCAAACTGGCGGCGCACCAGCCGCGTGAGGCGGTGCAGGAAGCCGAGCTGGCGCGGAATCAGTTCCCTATTTCACGCGGCATTGCGCATCAGTATGCCGATGCCCTGTATGCGGCCGGACGCTACGAAGACGCAGCGGCTTATTTGCGTGACCAGACGCAGTTGTACCGACAGGAGCCGGCTTTGTATGAACGCCTGGCCAAGGTATATGCCGCATTGAAGATGCAGGCGCAGCAGCATCTGGCCCTGGCTGAATCGTATGCCTTGAATGGCAGCCTGTCGGCGGCGCTGGATCAATTGTCCATTGCGCGCAAAGCGCCGGACGCATCTTTCTATGACCAGTCGATTATTGACGCCCGTGAACGTGAAATAAAAGCCCAGCGCCTGGAAGAAATCCGGCAAGAGAAAGAAGGCTATACGGGCTAAGTATCGGCTGCGCGGGGTTTGCAGATGAAACTGAAGCGGCTGCTGATTGCTGCATCTTCGATGTAATGCAGCAAAATTTCATTCGTAGCTGTTCGCAAGGTTAATGTGCCGCCGTTGCCATGCTGCTTCATCCATTCCAGCAATTGTTCATCCGTAATATTCGTTCCATCCAACTGTATTTGCGACAGGCACTCCGCCATATCCCTGTCGTCGAGCAGCGCCAGTTTGTCGCCGCTTGCCAGCAAGAGTCTGCCGCTGGCGCTCAGGTAGGCCTCTGCTATGTTTGTGAAGTGCTGGCCGGTGTGCAGGATAAAGCCGTGTACCGGGTCGGTGTGGGCAATATAAGGCGCAACTTCGAGGTCGACATAAACACGTTGCGGGCCGTTCTGGAAGTAGTAACGGCCTTGCGCATCGTGCGTGTAGTTGCGTTGTATGAAACCGATTAAAGCCGGGTGGACGATTTTGTCGCCGGCCAATTGTTGTTCCTGTGCCGCTTCATTACGCATGCGCCAATTGCCGCGCGCATCGAGTGCGAGCCAGCCGTAACAATGCGGGACATTCGGCCACTTCGCCAGTGCTTGGGCAACAATTGCATCCATTCCACCTCCTCAGGCGGCAACGCCTTCCAGGAATCTGACCATGCGCTGCGGCAGCCAGTTCAATTTTCCTGGAATAGAGCCGACGGCAAAACCGACATGGCCGCCATGCGCAGGATATTCCAAAGTGACTTTGTCCGACGCCTTGGCCGGCAGATATTGCGCAGGCAGGAAGGGATCGTTTTGCGCATTCAATACCAGCGTCGGTACCGTAATATCTTTCAGTACGTGTTTGGCGCTGGCGCGGTGCCAGTAATCTTCGGTGCTGAGGTAACCATGCAGCGGCGCGGTCACGATATTGTCGAAGGCATACAGATCGCGCGATTGCAGCATGGCTTCACGATTAAAAAGTCCGGGGAATTGCGCCAGCTTGGCCACGCATTTCGGCTTCAGGGTTTCGAGGAAGATGCGCGTGTAAATCATATTGAAACCACGCGATAGCGCAGAGCCGCCACCAGCCAGATCAAGTGGTGCAGATATGGCGCAGGCGGCATCAACGATCTCTGCCTGGTGTTGTGATTCACCGAGCCAACGCAATAAGGCATTGCCACCGAGGGAAACACCGGTCGCATAAAATTTTGAGGCGCCGCGTGTACGGGCATACGGCACCAGGCGTTTGAGTATCCAGTCGATTTCCGGTGCATCGCCGGAATGATAAAAGCGCGGTGCGCGATTCAATTCGCCGGAACACCCGCGGAAATGCACCACCGCGCCTGACCATCCGAGGCTGCTGATATGCGCCATCAAGGCACGGGCATAGTGGCTGTCGGATGAACCTTCCAGGCCGTGGAATAAAACGATGAAGGGCAGGTCTTTGCGGCCGTCAACAAAATCGAGGTCGATGAAGTCGCAATCCGGCGTATCCCAACGTTCGCGGCGATAGCTGACTGCAGGTTTGCTGATGAATTTTGCCGGATAGATGGTTTGCAAATGGCCGCCGGGCAGCCAGCATGGAGCAGGGTAGTTCATTGCTAGCTTAATCCTGGAAGTTCTTATGCATACTGATGGATGCGACAACAGCGACGCAGGAAAATGCGTCGGCTGCAGCGCTGCTTAGTGCAAGACCTTGCTGGCGACCAGCTCCGGCCGTGGCTTGCCCGGTGCGATGGAAGCGTGGTGCAGCACGATGCGCCAACCCAAAGGCGTTTTGATATAGACGTTGGTGGCGATGATGTGAATGTCGCGTTGCGTATCTGTCGTGTTCACGGTCTCGATCAGATTGTGTACGGCATTCATCGTATTCTGTGACGCATGCAATTGCGTCGGGCGGATATGGACGCCGCCGCGGGTAAAGATTTCCTCCCATGAGGCACGGATCGCAGCATAGCCGATCAGGCGCGTGCCATCAGGGTGGATGCAGACGATTTCTTCATCGTCCGCCCACAAGGCCATCAATGCATCCAGATCGGCACGGCCAATCGCATCGTACAGCGCGACTTCGATGTCGTCTGCAGTACCGAACTGTTTGCGGGCTTTGGGCATGGTGGTCTTAGTGGTGGTGTACGACTGCGCCTGGTTTCAGGCGATACACGGTGCCGCAGTACGGGCATTTTGCTTCGCCGCCGTGCGATAACTCGAGGAACACGCGTGGATGCGAGCTCCATGCCGGCATCGCCGGATTTGGGCAATATGCCGGCAAGTCCTTGCCGTCGAGTTCGATTGCTGATGCGTTTACTTCTGTCATTTCATTCTCCGAATTACTGGTTGTAGTCTTGATACTTAATTTTGTGTGCGGCTGATTATGCTGATTAAACGATGGTCAGCCAATGGCTGTACTGCGGTGCCTTACCGGCGACCACGTCGAAGAACAGCGATTGCAGCTTGGTCGTGATCGGGCCGCGTTTGCCGTCGCCGATCTGACGATTGTCGAGTTCACGTATCGGCGTGATTTCTGCTGCGGTGCCGGTGAAGAAGGCTTCGTCGCAGCAATACATTTCATCGCGGGTGATACGCTTTTCAATGACTTCGATGCCGAGGTCGCGTGCCATCGTCAGCACTGCGTCGCGGGTGATACCGTCGAGGCAGGACGCCAAGTCTGGAGTGTAGACCTTGCCGTTCTTGACGATGAAGACATTTTCGCCGGAACCTTCTGAAACATAGCCGTCGGTATCCAGCAGCAGCGCTTCGTCGTAACCGTCGGTCAGCGCTTCCTGGTTTGCCAGGATGGAATTGATGTAGTAACCGCAAGCCTTGGCGCGTACCAGCGAAACGTTCACATGGTGGCGGCTGAAGGATGAAGTTTTAACGCGTATGCCCTTGTTCAGGCCGTCTTCGCCCAGATACGCACCCCACGGCCAGGCCGCGATCGCGATGTGAATTGTGTTGCCCTTGGCGGAGATGCCGAGTTTTTCTTCGCCGATCCAGACCAATGGGCGCAGATAGCAGGTTTCCAGCTTGTTTTCGCGGACCACCTGCAATTGCGCTTCCATCACTGTTTCCAGGTCGAAAGGGATTTTCAATTGGAAAATCTTGGCTGAGTTAAACAGCCTTTCGGTATGTTCGCGCAGGCGAAAAATCGCCGTACCCTTGTCGGTCTTGTAAGCGCGTACACCTTCAAACACACCCATGCCGTAGTGCAGCGTGTGGGTTAATACATGAACGGTTGCATCGCGCCAGTCGATTAATTTGCCGTCTTTCCAAATTTTGCCGTCGCGATCAGACATCGACATTTCGGGATCTCCAGTAATTGTGCAAGACCTCGATTTTAACGGATTCGGCTATCCAGAAAGAATCATCCGCGCCATTCTTATGCGAAATATTGTCGTTTTCCGCGACGCAATGCTCTTAAAGAATGCTATCGCGCCGGCTGAAAATATTTTTTGTTGTAAAAATTGAATCAATTCGCAAAGTGGCCTTCTAACCGGGGAATTTGCTGCGTCGCAGTAATTTTTTCGCTGATCGACCTTTATTTTCGGCGCTATCCCGCTTTTTGCTCTTTTTGAGCCGGAACATTGGCATGAAACCAAGGTTTTTGCGGCATCTGGTGCGGTAAAATAGCGGTCTTTCTGGTTTTCTTCTTTAACCCTCCAATTTACGAGCACATGCAATTTAAAAGATTGAGCGACCTGATCGCGCGTGGTGAACTGCAGGGCAAGCGCGTTTTTATCCGTGCCGATCTCAATGTACCGCAAGACAGCAAGGGCAATATTACTGAAGACACGCGTATCCGCGCTTCGGTGCCGGCGATCCGGCAGGCATTGCAGGCCGGTGCCGCGGTGATGGTGACTTCGCACCTGGGACGTCCGGTCGAAGGCGAGTTCAAGGCAGCCGATACGCTGGCGCCGATTGCGCAGCGCCTGTCCGAATTGCTGGAACAGCCGGTAGCCCTGAAACAAAACTGGGTCGACGGTGTTGACGTAGCGCCCGGCCAAGTAGTGTTGCTGGAAAATTGCCGCGTCAATAAAGGCGAGAAAAAGAACGATGATGCACTCGCGCAGAAAATTGCCGCGCTGTGCGACGTTTATGTGAATGATGCATTCGGCACCGCCCACCGTGCCGAAGCGACGACCCACGGTATCGCCAAGTATGCGGCCGTTGCCTGCGCCGGTCCTTTGCTGGCGGCTGAGCTGGACGCATTGGGCAAAGCCCTGGGTGAACCTGCCAGTCCACTGGTGGCGATTGTGGCCGGCTCCAAAGTGTCGACCAAGTTGACCATCCTGAAAACATTGGCTGATAAAGTCGATAACCTGATCGTTGGCGGCGGTATCGCGAATACTTTCATGCTGGCAGCCGGTTTGAAAATCGGTAAATCGCTGGCGGAAGCAGACCTGGTCGGTGACGCCAAAGCAATCATAGACATGATGGCCAAGCGTGGTGCATCAGTGCCTATCCCGGTCGATGTGGTTTGTGCGAAAGAATTTGCGCCGACGGCAGCGGCCACCGTCAAGGATGTCGCGGATGTGGCCGATGACGACATGATCCTGGATATCGGTCCGAAAACGGCAGCCTTGCTGGCGCAGCAAATTGCGCAAGCGGGCACCATCGTCTGGAACGGTCCGGTCGGCGTCTTTGAATTCGACCAGTTTGCCAATGGCACCAAAACCCTGGCCTACGCGATTGCCGAATCCAAGGGCTTTTCGGTGGCTGGCGGTGGCGACACCCTGGCGGCGATTGCCAAGTACGATATCGGCGACAAGATCGACTATATCTCGACCGGCGGCGGTGCTTTCCTTGAATTCCTCGAAGGCAAAACCTTGCCGGCGGTGGCGATCCTGGAAGAACGCGCGCAGGGCTGAATGAAATAAATGCAGCAAACGGAAGCGCACAAATGATCGCGTGTCTTCCGCTGAATGTTGTACCGAACTACTGTTGAACCTTTTACTGAATTTGGAGAATTACCATGCCTCTCGTATCCATGCGTCAATTACTCGACCACGCAGCCGAAAACGGCTACGGTCTGCCTGCGTTCAACGTCAATAACCTGGAACAGGTCACGGCGATTATGGAAGCGGCGAATGAAGTCGGCGCACCGGTAATCATGCAAGCTTCCGCAGGTGCACGCAAATATGCGGGCGAACCTTTCCTGCGTCATTTGATTGAAGCAGCGGTTGAAGCCTACCCGCACATTCCGGTCGTCATGCATCAGGATCACGGCCAGTCGCCGGCAGTCTGCATGGCTGCGATCCGCTCCGGTTTCACTTCGGTGATGATGGACGGCTCGCTCAATGAAGACGGCAAATCGGTAGCCAGCTATGAATACAACGTGGAAGTCTCGCGCAAGGTCGTCGAGTTCTCGCACGCCATCGGCGTCACGGTAGAAGCGGAACTGGGCGTGCTCGGTTCGCTGGAAACCATGATGGGCGACAAGGAAGACGGGCACGGCGCGGATGGCAAGATGACGCGTGAACAATTGTTGACAGACGTCGAGCAGGCGGCAGATTTCGTCAAGAAAACCCAATGTGATGCGCTGGCAATCGCAATCGGTACTTCGCACGGTGCATACAAATTCACCAAGAAGCCAACCGGCGACATCCTCGCGATTGAACGTATTCGTGAAATCCACACCCGCATTCCAAACACCCATCTGGTGATGCATGGTTCGTCATCGGTGCCACAGGAATTGCTGGCGGAAATCCGCGAATTCGGCGGCGACATGAAAGAAACCTATGGCGTGCCGGTGGAAGAAATCCAGGAAGGCATCAAGAACGGCGTGCGCAAGATCAATATCGATACCGATATCCGCCTCGCGATGACCGGTGCGATCCGTCGTTACTTCATCGAGAACCCATCCAAGTTCGATCCGCGCGATTACCTGAAACCGGCACGTGAAGCGGCCAAGCAAGTATGTAAGGCACGTTTCCTGGCATTCGGTTGCGAAGGACAGGCGGCCAAGATCAAGCCACTGCCTTTGGAAAAAATCGCAGAGAAATACAAAAAAGGCGAACTGGCGCAAATCATTCAATAAGCTTCTGTAGAATTTGCCCTTAGTAAATTATTCGGTAGTGCCAGAGTGCATACCTCAGCCATCGGCGATTCCTGGAATCGCCGTTTCAGATTTATGGAAACGTCATGACTAGTCTGTATCAATCCACCATTACTTCATTGCCTTTACTCGGTCGCGGCAAGGTTCGCGAAAATTACGCGGTTGGCGACGACAAGATTTTGATCGTTACCAGCGATCGTTTGTCCGCATTCGACGTGGTGATGAATGAGCCGATTCCAACCAAAGGCCAGGTGCTGAATCAGATGTCTGATTTCTGGTTCGAGAAACTGAAAGATATCGTGCCAAATCATTTGACCGGTATCGCACCTGAATCAGTGGTGGCACCAGACGAAGTGGCGCAAGTGAAGAATCGTGCGGTGGTCGCCAAGCGCTTGCAACCGATACTGGTGGAAGCCGTTGTGCGCGGTTACCTGATCGGTTCCGGCTGGAACGATTACAAAGCGAGCGGTGCAGTCTGCGGCGTGGCATTGCCGGCCGGTCTGAAGCAGGCGGAAAAACTGCCGGAGCCGATTTTCACACCGGCGGCGAAAGCAGAGATGGGTGAGCATGATGAAAACATCACCTTCGCCGATATGGAGCAACGCATCGGCAAGGAGCTGGCGCACAAAATCCGTGACGTCAGTATCAAGCTGTACAAAACCGCTGCAGACTATGCGGCAACGCGCGGCATCATCATTGCCGATACCAAATTCGAATTCGGTCTCGATAAAGACGGTACCCTGCACCTGATGGATGAAGTGTTGACGGCTGATTCCTCGCGCTTCTGGCCGGCGGATTCCTATGCAACCGGCATTTCGCCACCGTCGTTTGACAAGCAATTCGTACGCGACTACCTGGAAACACTGACCGAGTGGAAAAAGACCGCACCGGCACCAGCATTGCCGGCTGACGTCATTGAAAAAACCGGTGCCAAGTATCGTGAAGCACTGACCCGTTTGACTGGTGAAGAACTGAAAGGTTGATATGGCAGACGCATTGACGACTAAGCCGGTGGTCGGCGTAGTAATGGGTTCTTCATCCGACTGGGATGTGATGCAACATGCGGTAGCGATCCTGAAGGACTTCGGCATTGCGCATGAAGCCCAGGTGATTTCCGCGCATCGCATGCCGGACCAGATGTTTGCCTATGCCGAATCCGCACGCAGCCGCGGCTTGCGCGCCATCATCGCCGGTGCCGGCGGTGCGGCGCATCTGCCGGGCATGCTGGCCGCCAAAACCATCGTGCCGGTACTCGGTGTGCCGGTACCATCCAAATACCTGCGCGGCGAAGATTCCCTGCTGTCCATCGTGCAAATGCCGAAAGGCATCCCGGTGTCGACTTTCGCAATCGGTGAGGCCGGTGCGGCGAATGCGGCACTGGCTGCGATTGCCATCCTCGCCACCACCGACGACAAACTGGCGGCCAGCCTGGAAGAATTCCGCGCCAAACAAACGCAAATCGCTGTAGAAATGACCCTGCCGACATGAGCCAAACGAAACAACTCCCACCTTTGAATCCTTCCGCCACGCCGGGTACCTGGCTGGGTGTCATGGGCGGTGGCCAGCTCGGCCGCATGTTCGCCCATGCTGCACAACAAATGGGCTTCAAGGTTGCAGTGCTGGAGCCGGCACTCGATTGCCCGGCCAGCCACGCTGCCGACTACCTGCATTGCGCTGATTACACCGACAGCGATGCGCTGGTCAAACTGGCGGGTCAATGTGCGGCAGTCACAACTGAATTTGAAAATGTCTCGGCCAAGAGCCTGGCCTTCCTGGCTGAGCGCACCTTCGTGGCGCCATCTGCTGATTGCGTGTCGATTGCGCAGGATCGTATGGCCGAGAAGCGCTTCTTCATCGAATGCGCGACGACTTCTGGTGTGTTCCCGGCTTCGCATAAGGAAATCAATTCGACTGCTGATATCGATGCGGTACCGGATGATTTATTGCCCGGCATCCTGAAGACAGTGCGCATGGGTTATGACGGCAAGGGCCAGGTCCGCGTCAAGACACGGGAAGAATTGCACAATGCCTATGCCGGCATGAACGGCGTTGCCTGCGTGCTGGAAAAAATGCTGCCGCTGGCATATGAAATTTCAGTACTCGCGGCGCGCGGTGCAGACGGCAAGGCAGTGGTATATCCGATTGCCGAAAACGTGCATCGCAACGGCATCCTGTTCACCACCACGGTGCCGGGCCCGAACATCACCAAGGCCTCTGCCGAAAAAGCGCAGGCGGCAACGCTGGCGGTGATCGAGCAGCTCGGCTATGTCGGTGTGCTGTGCATAGAATTCTTCGTGCTGACCGATGGTTCGCTGGTGGTCAATGAAATGGCACCGCGTCCGCACAATAGCGGTCACTACACCATCGATGCCTGCATCACCAGCCAGTTCGCACAGCAGGCGCGTGCGATGGCGCGTTTGCCACTGGGTGACGTGCGTCAACATTCGCCGGCGGCGATGCTGAATATCCTTGGCGATATCTGGTTCGAAGGCGATTCCGATGAAGCGCGTGAACCGGCATGGGACAAAGTCCTGGCATTACCGGGCGCGAACCTGCATCTGTACGGTAAGGACAATGCACGCCGCGCACGCAAGATGGGACACATCACTTTTGTCGCAGCCACGCTGGAAGAGGCGCAAGCCAATCTGCGCAAAGCCTGTGACATCCTTGGCATTGCTGCCTGATCAGCCCAGACGAAGTATCCATGCCTGACGAACAATTGGACTGGCCGGCGCTACGCGATGCGGCTCGCAGACTGGAGCAGGGCGAGCTGGTGGCATTCCCTACCGAGACTGTCTACGGTCTCGGGGCGGATGCCGAAAACCCGGCCGCCGTAGCCAATATCTACGCCGCCAAAGGCCGTCCATCCAACCATCCTGTCATCGTGCACCTGGCACCGGAAGCCGATCTGGCTTACTGGGTGCAAGCGGTTCCGGTTGATGCCACCAAACTGATTGCCGCTTTCTGGCCCGGTCCGCTCACCGTGATCCTGAAACGTGCGACGAATATTCCTGATGCCGTCTCAGGCGGGCAGGATTCGATCGGTCTGCGTTGCCCGTCGCATCCGGTAGCGCAGGCTTTGTTGCGCACGTTCAAGGACGGCAAGGGCGGCGTTGCCGCACCTTCGGCGAATAAGTTTGGTCACGTCAGCCCGACGACCGCACAGCATGTACGCAATGAATTTGGCAGCGATGCGAATAACTTGTTGACCTGCATACTGGATGGCGGACAAAGCGAGGTCGGGATTGAGTCGACCATCGTCGATATGTCGCGTGGACATGCAGTGTTGCTGCGTCCCGGTCATATCAGTGCAGATCAGATCGCAGCAGTCATCGGCTATATGCCGGCATCACCGGACCAGGCCGCGCCGCGTGCGTCCGGTACGCTGGAATCGCATTACGCGCCGCAAACGCCGGTGGTACTGGTCGATGGTGAACATGTGCTCGCGGTACTGCAAAAGTTGAATCTGCGTGGCCGTCGGGCCGCCCTGATGCAGTATGCGGTGGACGCGCTGCCACCGGTAGCCGCCAGCATCGTTCTGCCGACTACGCCGATAGCGTATGCGCATGATTTGTATGCGGCTTTGCGTGCGATGGATGATGTCCATGCGGATGTGATCATCGTGCAGACGCCACCGGCGGATGCCGCGTGGAGTGGCGTCAACGACAGGTTGCGCCGCGCCGCGCATGACTCGGCCGGCGTCTTGCAGCAGTTGTTGCAGGATTAAGCCGGGCTCAGATCCCGGCGTCCGGATTTATTCGGACAGGAAGCGCCCGCCATGGAACACCAGTGGCGCTTGCGCACGTACATCACAACATTCCACTTCGCCGACAAAGATCACATGGTCGCCTTCCGGATAACGGCTGCGGTTATGGCATTCGAACCAGGCGGCGACGCCGGACAGGATGGGCAAGCCGGTCGGTGATAGAGTGAAGTCCACACCGGCAAAACGATCATCGCTGGGGCGCGCGAATTTCTTGGCGAGTTCAGCCTGGTCGGCGGCCAGGATATTAATGACGTAATGTGAGTTACCGCTGAAGACCGGCATGCTTTTGGCGGCCTGGTTCAGGCTCCACAATACGAGGGGCGGATTGAGCGAGACCGAGTTGAATGAGCTGGCGGTCAGGCCGAGGAAGCTGTCGTCTGCCAGGCGGGTCGTGATAATGGTCACGCCGGTAGCAAATTGCGATAGCGCTTCGCGAAAATGGCGCGCATCCATCACAGGGGCAGCTTGAGGTGAAGAAGAAATAGACATCGGTGTTCCATGAAATTTCATCCATTATGCCGAAAAAGAAAGTTTCATGGCGAAACGCCTCGCTAGCAGCAGGGCTTTTTCATAAAATGATGTCAACGGAGAATCCTGAAAATGACACTTTTTGAACTATTGCGTGACCGCGCAAAAAACCAGTCCACCATGATTGCCTCGCGCTCGAGTCGCCGCGTGGTGACCTATCGTAAATTCTGGTCGCGTATAGAGCGCGGTACCGCACGCCTGAAAAGCGAATGGAATGTTGAGCCCGGCGATACCGTCGCCTATTGGGGGCTGGGGCACCAGGATGCATTGATGTTGTACATTGCGACCGCACGTTGCGGCGCCCGGCTACTGCCTTTGGAGCATGCATCGCTGCAGCAGGACAGCGCCGCCATCTTGCGTGATATCCCGGTCAAGATTTTGCTGCATGACGATGAAACCGTTTTCGCGCAGCCGCCGGCAGTGCCGCAACTGGTCAACCTGTCCGCGCTGATTGCAACACGCTGTCATCATGTGCCCGTCATCGAAGAAGATGCGCAACGCGCCAGCCTGCTAAGCCTGTCCGGCGATGCGCATAGCGGTTTCTGGGTGCAGGAAAAAAGCCTGCAGCAACTCTCGTCAGCAAGCGTCAATAATCCCGCCGGCGAGTTCCGGATAGCGGCCGCGCTCTTCGATAATGACGTTTTCGCACCACAAGTCTTGTCTACGCTAACCGCCGGCGGCACTATCATTTTTCGTTGAAAGCCCTTGCTGCAAGGGCTGTAGGGGCGATAGGCCGGGGTTCTGCATGAGCTTTTGTCGGCCAGAGGGTAGGCAGGCGGCAATAGTTTGCGCTAAAGTCATAGTCATACATTAAGGGAGCATACGAATGGCAATGGAAATCGCGACTCTGGGCGGTGGATGTTTTTGGTGTACCGAGGCTGTGTTCCAGCAGCTCAAGGGCATCAAGGCAGTGGAATCCGGCTATACCGGCGGTCATGTCGAAAACCCGGTGTATGAGCAGATTTGCGAAGGCACGACCGGCCATGCCGAAGTCGTGCGCCTGACTTACGATCCCGAAATCGTCAGCTTCCGCGAAATCCTCGAAGTGTTTTTTACCATCCACGATCCGACCACCCTGAATCGTCAGGGTAATGATGTCGGCACCCAATACCGTTCGGTGATTTATTACCATACGCCTGAGCAGCAGGACACGGCCAGGCATGTCATTTCCGAAATGGCGAATGTGTGGGATGCGCCTATCGTGACGGAACTCAGCCCGGCCGAGACCTATTACAAGGCGGAAAGCTATCACCAGAATTACTTCCGCATGAACCCGATGCAGGGGTATTGTGCTTTCATCGTCGCACCCAAGGTATCCAAATTCAGGAAAACCTTTAGCGACAAAATCAGCGGAGACATGATTTAAACCGCTGAGCTAATGGCAGGAGGGTTGCAGCATGCATATTGAAGAATCGGTGAAACTGGATTTCAAGGATGTGCTGATACGACCCAAGCGCTCCACGCTGACGTCGCGCCTCGATGTCGATATCTCGCGCGAATTCATTTTCCGTAATTCGCACAATACCTATCGCGGCATTCCTATCATTGCGTCAAATATGGACAGCACCGGCACCATGGAGATGGCGCAAGCCTTGTCCGGCCCCGGGCTGTCGGTGGCGCTGCATAAACATTATTCGGCAGATGAACTGGCCGACTTTTTCCTGCACCGGCATGACAAGGGGATAGCCGCGTCCGGTGCCTTTTACTCGATGGGTATCAGCCAGCCCGATTTTGACAAGCTGAATGCCGTGATGGTGCGCACCGGGGATACGCTGGAATACCTGTGCATAGATGTCGCGAATGGTTATACCGAAGGCTTCATCAATTTCGTCAAGAAGGTGCGCAAGGCATATCCGCAACTGACCATCATGGCCGGCAATGTGGTGACGGGTGATATCACCGAGGAATTGATTCTGGCCGGCGCCGATATCGTCAAGGTCGGCATAGGCCCCGGTTCGGTATGCACGACGCGCAAGATGACGGGTGTCGGCTATCCGCAGTTATCCGCCGTGATTGAATGCGCGGATGCGGCACACGGTCTGGGCGGGCAGATCTGTGCCGACGGTGGCTGCTCGGTACCGGGTGACCTGGCCAAGGCTTTTGGCGGTGGCGCCGATTTCGTGATGCTGGGCGGCATGCTGGCCGGGCATGATGAAAGCGCCGGTGAATTGATAGAGCGCGACGGCAAGAAATTTAAACGTTTCTACGGCATGAGCAGCAGGACTGCGATGGAGAAATATGCCGGTGGCGTAGCGGAATATCGTGCGGCTGAAGGCAAGGATGTGCTGATTGATTATCGTGGCCCGGTGGCGGATACCTTGCAGGATATCCTCGGCGGTGTTCGTTCCGCCTGCACTTATGTCGGTGCGCACAAGCTGAAGGAATTGACCAAGCGCACCACCTTCGTCCGCGTGACGCAGCAACTCAATGAAGTATTCGGGAAGTCTTGAATCGTCCGGGGCGAATGACTTAAGTGCTCGACTTGTTCGCAACAGCCGCTTGCTCGGCTGCCTCTGCCAATTTGCGTAATACATGCGCCGCTGCGATCAGGCCGAATGAAGCTGTCACCACCATCGCAGAGCCGAAGCCGGCGCAGTTCAGGCCGGTAATGCCGCTTGCTTCTGCGCCGTCAAGCGCGCATGCCTCTGCCGTTTCCGGGAAGCGCAAGGGTTCGCTGGAAAACACCGCATCAATGCCGAATTTGTTTTTGGTGCCGCGCGGGAAGCCGTGTTCGGCACGCAAGCGTTTGCGCACTTTCGCCAGCAGCGGTTCCTGCTCGGTGCGGCACAGGTCGAGCACTTCGATCCGGGTCGGATCAATCTGGCCGCCAGCGCTACCTATCGTAACCAGCTTCAGCCCATGTTGACGGCAGTAAGCAATCAGGGCGGTCTTCGCACGTACATTGTCGATGGCATCGATGATGTAATCGTAGTGATGCGCACCTATCATTTCATCCAGGTTATCGGCGCTGAGGAAGTCTTCGATTTCGGTCACTACGCAATACGGATTGATTTGCGCAATGCGTTCGGCCAGCGCCGTCACCTTGGCTTTGCCGAGGGTATCGGTCAGCGCGTGGATTTGCCGGTTGATATTCGATTCCGCCAGGTTGTCCAGGTCGACCATCGTGATCTTGCCGATCGCGCTGCGCGCCAATGCCTCGACTACCCAGGAACCGACACCACCGACGCCGATGACACAGACATGGGCAGTGCGGAAGCGTTCCAGCGCGGCGCTGCCATAGAGGCGCGCGATGCCGCCAAAACGACGGTCAAAATCGATATCGGGTACGACGGAAAGGGGAGCGGATGCAATGGAATTCATCCCGCCATTTTAACGGAGGACGGTGCTACTTTTGTTTTTGATGATTCTTTGGCAAGCGCAGATGTGGGATATTCTTGGAAATGCTTGCGCTGGATCAAGCGCAAAGGCGCTGGCGCCGGATAATGTGCAACTTTGTAGCTCGTTTTACAATGCGCATATGGAAATAGCTTGGGTGTTGTCAGCTGTGAAGCAGGCAGCCTCGCATAAGGAGAAAAGTTAGCATGTCGATTGCAGATATCCGTACCGATTACACACAGGCCGAATTGTCGGAGCACGATACCGATCCGGATCCGGTCAGGCAGTTCGCCAAATGGTTTGATGAAGCCTTGCGTGCGGAAGTGCCGGAGCCGAATGCGATGAGTGTATCCACGGTGGCAGCCAACGGCCGTCCATCGTCACGTATCTTGCTGATCAAGGATTTCGATCAGCGCGGCTTCACCTGGTTTACCAATTACGAGAGCCGCAAGGGGCAGGAGCTGGCGCAGAATCCGCACGCGGCCTTGCTGTTCCACTGGATTCCATTGGAGCGTGAAGTACGGATTGAAGGCCGGGTGGAACGTGTCAGCGCTGCCGAGAGCGAACAATATTTCCAGAGCAGGCCGGTCAAGAGTCGTTTAAGCGCACTGGCTTCGTCGCAAAGCCATCCGGTGACCGATCGCGCGGCCCTGGAAGCGCAATATGCAAAAGTCGAAACGCAGTATGGCGAGCATCCGCCACGGCCTGAGCATTGGGGTGGTTATCGCCTGCAACCGGATTACATCGAATTCTGGCAAGGCCGCCGTTCACGCCTGCATGACCGGATTGTCTATACGCTGGATCAAGACGGCAAATGGCAAAGGCATCGTTTGCAGCCGTAATCATTCTGCTGGTGAAATAAAAAAAGCCGCTGTCCTGAGGAAGCGGCTTTTTGTTTGCTGGTGCGGGATTTACCTGGTCTCTTTAATATCCTTGCAGCTGGCTTGCGGCGGGATGATGCCCCATTCCACGACGACCATCGGGCCGCCGGCTTTCCTGGTCCACGGGATTTCCAGCGTGCCGTGCTCGGTGCTTTGCGCCATCAGTGCGATGACGTCTATGCCGATGTCATCCGGATTGGCTTCGCTGCGATTGATCGCCACCAGCATTCCGCATTTTTCGGCCTTCTCTTTATTGACCCACGGCGCCTTGTGGAAATCACCGTCGATGAAGACTTGTACCTGCGGTCCGATATGTGTCGCGATATTGCCGCCCAGCCAGGTGTCTGATGCGACCAGCGTCAGCGGGGTCTGCATATGGGCTTGCCATTGCGCATGGACCTGGCGCGATATTTCGGCACCCGGGAAGGTCGCGCGGCTGGCGCGGCCGGATTTGTCAGCCAATGGGCCACGTGCCAAGCCATAACCTGCAGCACCCAGTACCTGGAAGATGACGATCACGATAATGGTTTTGCGCAGCAGGCCGGCATCATTGCCGGAGCGGAAAACCCAGAAAGAGAAGAAACCGAACAGGACAAAGAAGGTGGTTGCCCAGTGTGCTGCCAGCGGGATCTTGAAAGCACCGGCGATCAACAGCGTCAGCACCAGCGGTGCGAGGCCGATGAAGAGCAGGAAGAAGCGGTCGGAAGTCGCCAGTTCACTCGCAATCCGGGCCGGACGGGCTGATTTAGGCGTCAGCTTGTACTGACGACCGGCCCAGATGGCGATGATGATGACGGCGAGGATGAGGGGCGCGATACGTCCCAGGTTGGTCAGCAGGAAGCTAAACAAGTCCTGGATTTCAAGCCAGTAAGTCGCTTGCTGTTCCATTTCGCTGCTGGCGTAAGCGATTGGGCCCGCCGCCTGTTGCTTGAGCCACAGCAGGTGCGGCGATACCAGCGCCAACAGGATCACAGTCGCCAATACGATGCCTTTCCAGGTTTTGGCGCGCAGCAGTTGGCCGGTCAGCAGCAGGTACAGGAAGAAGGCGGCGAACTGGATCAGTGCGCTGTATTTGGTCAGGAAGGCACAGGCGCAAAAGAAACCGAGTGCGGCCCAGGCGCGCATGCTGTCATAACGGGTGGCGCGGTAAAACATCCAGATGGCGCCGGCGACCGACCACAATTGCATCGTATTGTGATTGTTCATGACGCCGCGTACGGTGAAGTAGGCGATGACGGAAACCAGCAGGGTGGCGACCAGCGCCCGGCTTTGCGTTGTCATTTCGCAACCGAGCTTCCAGACCAGCCACATGGTCAGGACGACGCTCAGTTGACCGGTGAAGAAGGTGAGCCAGACCGGACGGCCGAAAATCGAGACCAGGCCATACAAAATCCATGATGGCAGCGGCGGGTGCTTGTAATAGCCCCATTCCAGGCCACCGGCCCAGACCAGCTCTTCCATATTGTCCCAGTCAGGGGCGCGATGGCTGATGCCGGTGAAAATGCTCCACAAAGCCAGGTGCAGCAATAAAAGCACGATGACCAGCGGTACCAGATTGGACGAATTCAGCGAAAACAGCCCGCTGTTTTTATTGGACGAGGAAACTGGTGGCGTTGGCATCATCGGTAAGAAATAAGGAAAAGGTGTATGTCCGGTGCGGAAACAGTTCTAGTTTAGCAATCGCATACTGTGGCGGTGAATTATAATCGTTGCTCAGAAGCGACCTACAGACTTTTTTCCCCGCAACCATGCATATATCCTTGATTTTCGCAGAATTGGAAGTGGCTCTGCAATTGCATCCAGAAAGGTTTTTTTCATGGTGACAGTGCCAGCACTACCGAAAAATCGTCCGGCCGATGCCCTGATTTCCTGCGTAATCCCGGCCTATAACGAAGCCGCCCATCTGGCCGACTTCCTGCGTGACCTGCGCCAAACGCTGGCAGGTTTTGCCACGCGCTATGAAATTATCGTGATAAATGACGGCAGCAGCGACAATACCGACCAGGTAATGGCGCCCCTGCTGGCTGAAAGCGGACTGCGTTATATCAGTTTTTCGCGCAATTTCGGCAAGGAAGCCGCCTTATCGGCAGGCATCGATGCGGCCCAGGGCGATGCCGTGATCCTGATGGATAGTGATTACCAACATCCGCTGGAGCTATTGCCGGAAATGACGCGCTTATGGCAAAGCGGCATCGATATGGTGTACGGCGTAATCAGTGACCGCAGCAATGAATCGCGCCTGAAACGCTGGGGTACCGGCATGTTTTACCATTTGATGGAGTCCGGTTCGCCGATTACGATTCCGCGCAATGCCGGTGATTTCCGCCTGATGGACAAGCAGGTCGTGCAAGCCTTGCGTCAGCTGCCGGAGCGCAACCGCTTCATGAAGGGTTTGTATGCATGGGTCGGCTTCAGCAGCATTGCCCTGCCGTTTGTGCCGGCTGATCGTGCGACCGGCGTTTCCAGTTTCAACTATCGCAGCCTGAGCCGCCTCGCATTGGCCGGCGTGACGGCATTCACCACTTTGCCGTTGCGTATCTGGAGCGGTGTCGGCGTGGTGATTTCCATCGTCGCACTCATGTATGCATTCTGGATTGCCGGTGAATCGCTGTTGTTCGGCAACGATGTACCGGGCTGGTCTACGCTGGCGGCGGGTTTAATGTTCTTTTCGGGAATCCAGCTGATTTCTATCGGTGTGCTCGGCGAATACCTGGGGCGCGTGTATGACGAAGTCAAGAAACGCCCCTTATATGTAGTGGCCCACGATATCGATAATGGTCCGTCGAATATTTCGCCAACAGCTGCGGACAAAGACTGATCGCGATGCGCCTGAGGGAATTGTTCCGGGTTATGCGCTTCGGCATCGTCGGCCTGACTGCGGCGGCCGTGCATTATTGGGTCGTGATCGGCCTGGTGGAATTGCTGCACATTGCGCCGCTGCAGGCGAATGTCGGTGGTTTTATCGTGGCCTTCTGGGTCAGTTATTTCGGCCATCGGCACTGGACTTTTTCCGATGCAGTGGCCAGCCATGCGCCGGGTGCGCAGCAATCTTTCCTGCGTTTCCTGGCGGTGGCGGTGCTGGGTTTTTGCATGAATGAATTACTGTTTTACCTGTTGCTGCGATTTGCAGGTTTGCCTTACTACGTGGCACTGGCGATTGTGGTGTTCACGGTGGCGGTCATGACTTACATCCTGAGTCGCCTATGGGCTTTCCGCCATGCCGCACATTCATAGGAAGCAGGAAATACGATGACACCGATTGCAGTTTGCTCCGATGATTACGCGCAGAATCCCGGCATTGATGCGGGCATCCTGCAATTGCTGGCCTTTGGCCGACTTAGCGCGGTCAGTTGCTTCAGTACGGCACCGGCGTGGAAAAGCAATGCGGCAGCGGCGATACGCGAGCACAAGGGGCAGGCGGATATTGGCTTGCATTTCAATTTGACCGAAGGTTTTGGCCGGGAAAAAATGCCCAGCCTGCATGCGGTGATATTGCGCAGCCTGCTGAAAGGGATGAATGCCGATCGCTTGCAGCAGGAACTGGAGCGGCAACTGGATGCGTTTGAAGCCGGCTACGGCCAGCCGCCGGATTTTATTGACGGCCATCAGCATGTACATCAATTGCCCGGTGTGCGGCAAATCGTGCTGCAAGTGATCAAGCGTCGCTATGCCGGCCATCCGATCTGGGTGCGCAATACGGTGCCGGCCAATCCGGCCTGGCGCGGCAAACCACAAATCCTGAAATACCTGGGCGGGCAAGAATTGGCGGCGGCCTTGAAAGTATCAGGAATCAGGAGCAACCACGGTTTTGCCGGCGTCTATGGTTTTGACTGCGCAGATTATGCGGCATGCTTCAAGGAGTGGCTGGCGGCAGCGCAGCCGGGCATGCTGATCATGTGTCATCCGGCGACCGAGGTTTATCCGGATGATGTCATCGCCCCACAAAGGGTGGTGGAATATGCTTTCTTCCGCTCACAGGAGTACCTGGATATGCTGGCAGCCGCCAAACTCAAACTGGCACGGCTGTCCAGCATAGCGTAACGCTAGCCGTTTCTTAAAACGTATCCAGGCGATAGCCTATTGTGTAGACCGTCGTCAGGCGTACATTGTTGTCGAGTTTGAGTTGCAGCTTGGTGCGGACTTGCGACATATGCGTATCCAGCGTGCGTGAAGTCATCATCAGTTCACGGCCCCACACTTCTTCCATAATGCGTTCGCGCGAAATCAATTGCCCGATGTTTTGGAAAAACAATGCGGCAATATCGAATTCCTTCGGTTTCAAGTCGACCGGCTCACCGCGTATGGTGGCGGTTTTGCGCAGCAGGTCGAAATGAAAAATACCGACTTCCACTGCAGTGGCTTGCGGTGCGACTACTGCGGTATCGTTTTCCGACACATGGCGTATGCGCTTGGACAAGGCATGGATGCGGGCTGACAATTCCGCCTCGCGTATTGGCTTGGTCATATAGTCATCGGCACCTGCCATCAGTCCGGCCACGATGTTTTCTTCCAGTACGCGATTGGTCAGGAACATCACGATAATGTTTTCGCCTATGCTGCCGCGCACCCATTCAATGACGTCTTTGCCCGTCATGTCGGGCACATGCCAATCCAGTACCAGGATATCGAAACGCTGGGTCTGCAGTGCAGCGATCAGCGATTTGCCGTCCGCGAAGGAAGTGCATTCGTGGCCGGCAGCGGTAATGACCTGATGGATAAGTTGCGATTCAATCGGATCATCTTCCAGTGACGCTATTCTCATGGCTTACTCTCTAACTCCGTTTTTTTAATTAAATTAACCGATCACACAAGGCAGGGTGATGGTGAAGGTGCTCCCTTTGCCTACGGTACTGCTTACTTCTATGGTGCCGTTGTGGCGTTCCACCACCATCTTTACAAAAGCCAGTCCCAGTCCGACGCCATCGCGATCCTGTTCATCTGCACGCAGGAAGGGCGAGAATATTCCAGACAGGTCTTTCTCAGGGATGCCTTTGCCGTGATCGCTGATATTGCAAATGACACTGCTGCCCGTAGCGCCATGTGCCGGCCGGGCGCTGCAGACAATTTCAGAGCCCTTGGGACTGAATTTGACCGCATTTGATAAGAGATTACCGAGTGCGCGGATGAGCAGCGAACGGTCGACATTGAGCCAGCAGTTTTCCACTTCATGTGCGTCCACCACGATGCTGATGGATTTGCTGTGCGCGAAGGCCCACATATCATCGGCGGCTTCTGCCAGCAATGACGAGAAATCAGTGTCCTGCAATTGATAGGACTGTGATTCGGCTTTGGCCAAGTGCACGAAATCATCGGCCAGGTTCAATGTGGTCTCGACGGATTTTTCAATACGGTTGAGGAATTCCGGAATCGCAAATGCCGTGCTTGGATTTCTTTGCAACTGGATCAAGGCCAGGATGGACGATTGCGGTACGCGCATATCGTGCGAAATGAAGTTCAGGCTTTCTTCACGACGGCGCTCTGCGGCACGCAAGCTGGTGACGTCGATCAGCGAGACGATCCAGCCCAGCATCGAGCCGTCCGTCATGCGCGAAGGTGCGGATTTGATGAGGAATTCACCCTTGTTGACATCGCGTGTTTCAATCTCAACCGCAGTATTGCCCGGCGTCGAATGCAGCAAGGCTTCGCGCCAGTCAGTGCGGGTGGTGCCGACATCGGGCGGCATATCGAATTTGGAAAAAATCGCTTCCAGCGTCGGGGTTTGGGTCTTATCCAGACCCAGGGTCGCGAAGTATTCGCGAGCAATGCGGTTGTACATCAGCAGCTCACCGGTTTGCGACAGCACCAGCGTTGCGTCCGGCATGCTATTGAGGTTATCGATGACAAACTGATGCATATCGCGTGAACGATTGGCCGCGATACGAATGGCGGCGATCTGGCGATCCAGGTAGTCGGAGTTCTTGATGCGAGCCGCTTCATTGGCGTGCCGCAAGACCATGGGAGTGGTGTGGTTCAGGCGCGCAAATTCTTCACTCAGGTAGGACAGTGCCGCTTCGAGGCGGCGCCAGCTCCATAATGGATAGACGATCACCACCATCAGCACCGCCGCGCTGGGCGGTATCCACAACTCTTCGAGGAAGGCGCCGTATGTCAGCGCACTGATGAGGCTGGCCAGGAAAACAGTCAAGCCGAGTGCGCCGAACGGTGAGAAATAGCGACAGGCAAGCAGTGCCAGTGAAGTAGTGAGCAGCGTGAACAAAATGGTTTGCCATCTTGCTGCGGTACTGATGCTGCGGTCTTGTATCAGCCCGGTCAGGATATTGGCATTGATTTCGACGCCGGACATTGCTTCGTGATCCGTCGTTACCGGTGTGGCAAAGGTTGACGCAATGCCGGAGGCGGTTGCGCCTACCAATACATATTTATCGGCGAAGAAGCTGGCCGGTATCTTGCCGGACAACACATCGATATAAGAAATGATCTTGAAATGGCCGGGGCCGCCGGCGTATGGGATGCGCGCCAGATGATCGCCTTGCAATATATCGCTTAGGCCGGCGCGGCGGTCATCATCCGTATCACTGCCATGGATATCCACGTTTTGTCCGTCATTGCTATGCGCGGCATTGAAAACCGCCAGCGCAAACTGCGGCCATGAAACACCGTGCAGATTTTCCTGCAGGTAGATACCACGCACGACGCCGTCCGCTTCGAATGTGAAGTGGATATGCCCGAGGCCGTTCGCAGCCTGGCGAAAGGCCGGCAACGGCAAGGTGGGTTGCAAGCCGCCGGGAGTGCGTTCGATCAGGACCGGTAAAACGGTACGCTTGTTATTGGCGAGTGCTGTCGCCAGCAAGGCATCGTCATCGGATGTGTATTGTGGTTCAGCGAAGATGATATCCATGCCGACTGCCTTGGCTTTGGCAGCGGTGAGGATATCGAGCAATTGCGCGTGGGTACGGCGTTGCCATGGCCAGCGGCCGAGCGAGGCGATACTGAATTCATCGATTGCAATAATCACCACATCGGGAGGTGCCGGGCGCTGTGTCGCCTTGACCAGATTATCGTAAATGAAGCGATCGGCCTGGCCCAGGCCGTTTTCGTAGCCCAGCACGACTGCCAGCAAGAGCATGAGGAATAGAAAGATGCGCCATTCTTTTCTTAATGGGGATCGAACGGTTCGCAAATTTGGCGTCATGTGTCGGGTAAGCACTCCGCGCAACTAACTAAAAGCCGGTACCCAAAGGTTGCCCCTGTGATTCGAGCGGGACGTCGAATTCGGTGCGCCACAGCATAGGAACGGAGAATTGTTGGGCCGGCGAAAACGCACCGATGAAACCATCGTCGTCGGTACTGCGCACGCGCGCATAATAAGTACCGGCGTCCGGACGTGGAATGGCGACTTCGGCGGTCTTCGTTTCTACGTTATGGAGGAGCGTCGTAAATTCAGGAGTCGCCGCCACCTGGAAAGTGAAGTGCTGACCCGGTGCCGCACTCCACGAAAAATGGATTTCTTTCTGTCCTATATTTGCGATAGGTGCATCCAGGCCTGCCAAGACGGTCAATGGTTTCGCATCACCGAACGGCCCTTGTTTGTTCGCGCTGGCGGATTGAATAATCGACGCGACGCGCCAGTAATAATTACCGACCGGCAGCAAGGCCACCAATTGATCGGCCGCGGCCTCGGTCGCCTGATCGAAGACGATGGTTTTGAATGCTGCATCGCTTGCTACCTGCAAATGGTAATTGCTGATGCCTTCGGTGCGTGACCACTTCATGGTGACTGGAATCCGACCGTTTTGTACTGCGCCCTGGAACTTGGCACCCGGCTGCAACAGGAAAGGCGGGAATGGTCGTGCATCAACGCGGAAAGCCTGAATGCTGGACACGCCTTCCAGACCGAGCGCATCCAATGCGCTGACGCGGACAAAGTAAGCGCCGTCTTCCAGGTTCTCCAGCTTCGCAACGGCCTGTCCCTTGTTACTGCGTACACTGGTTTCAGCAATATTGTTTTTTCCGCCGGCATCAGTCGAAACGACCACACGGAATGCCGCGGCACCGGGCTGCGACAAAGCGAACTGGATAGGCAAACGCAATTGTTGTTGATAGCCATCGAGTAGCGCAGGTGCTGTCAGCAGCGCGACCGGTTTGATGACGCGTCCGTTCTCCACCACGGTGCCATAACCGGCTGCGACCAGTTGCTTGCTGGGTTTGTTGACGGCTGTGTTTTGTGCGACAGCGACCTTGCCTTCTATGACTTCATTCAAGACCCGCTTGTCGTCAACATTGACGCGGAAGTTCGTACCACGCACACCGGACACGGCGAGCGGGCTGATGACTTCATATTTGCTGTCGGGTTTATTGAAAGGCGTAACTTGTGATTCAAGCCGGCCTTTTTGCAAATACAACTGGGTGCGTGGGCTTTCCACATAAGGTGTCGTGCGCAACAGGCGCAGGCTGACCACACTATTGGGTGGTAGCGTGAATTGCGTGCCGTCATCCAGCATCAGCGAGATGAAACTATTAGCCATTGTGGTCAGCGTATCGCCTTCCTTCAACATGGCGTCGATCTTCGCATCGATGCTGCTGCCATCACGGGCGCGGATGACAACGTCACCAAAGAAATTCTTGATGCGGGCAAAAGCGGAAACCGGCGTTAACAGGCGGGTAGGAATCAGGACCTTGCGACCGATAGGAATGGTCCTGTCGTTATCGATCTGATTTGTTTGTCCGATCGTGCGCCAGTGTTTGATATGACCGGTGAATTTTTGCGAAATACTGGACAAGGTTTCGTGTTGTGAAACTGAATAGATCACGCCGTCCCGTGTGACGCTGATATTTTCGGCGGTATATGCGGACGAACTGACTGCGATCAACAGTAATGCACTGACTATGGTTTTCAACACTGCTTGCCTCGTAAAGTACTTCGCGAAACCCTTGGATATATTGTGTTTTGTTGGTTTCGGGAATTATAGGTGTATCAGGAAAGCCGAACGGTCGTGAAACGTTAACATTTGCAAACATCGCCCCCGTATGTCCTTGTTTTTGTTAGGACTGGCCTTGTTTTTCCATGATACCGAGGTGAGGTGACTTAAATCTGGTACACACGTGCGCAGTTTGTTTCCGCATGGAAATATTTTGATGTGGCTTTTCTGCAAAAAACAATAAGTTGTACGCCAGCGAACAAGTTTACCTATCCGCAGCGGCCTAGTATTTGCGCAATTCCATGGTCACACCGTAACACAGGATTCGCTGGACAATGTTGCGTACGGGTAAGTTGCTTGCATTCTTTTTTCAAGTCCGGTCCATCACGTGGGAGCTGTCGTAATATTGCAGTGAAACAGGATTAAATGCTGTCATTGGACAGTGCTTCGGATGTGAAGGCTTGGGTAAGCATGCTTGATAACTTGAATCGTTTTTCGACTGACGCCTTTCCGGGCGAACTGCGTGCCGCGGCATGGTTGCAGACCTTGGGCCGTATCGGCCTCACTTGCGATTTGCCGGCATCTGATCGCAGCCCTCTATACGGTTCCGCTGCCGTCAGCATTTCATCGCACGCTTCTGTCTTCGCCAAACTGCACGGCTCACCACAGATACTGCATTCACCACAGGATGCGGTAGGCAAACGCAATGATGTTGTGTTGATCCTCGCCTTGCTGGAAGGGCAGGGGCAGTTGAGTGTCGGGCCGGAGTCTGCACAGATGAATGCCGGCGATATTTTTTTGGTCAATCCGCAACAGGACTGGCGTCTCGAACTGCAGACTGCATTCACCGCCATCCTGATTGAGTTGAAGGAAGCCGGCTTCCTCGCGCGCCTGATGCGTACCGGCGCCAGTGATCTGAACCGGGTGCTGACGAATCATGGCACTGGTGGCATCAGTGCTGATTTCCTCTATTCAATCGGTGAACACTTCGATGGCCTGAGCCCGGAAGACCTGGGGCAGATGGAAGCGAGCCTGACCAGTTTATTGATCGCCGGCATGGCAGGGAATGGTGCCGCGGAAGAGTCGGGTGATCCTGATGCAGAACATTCGACTTCCGTGCAACTCGGACATTTGCGTCGGGTTTGTCGCAGTATTGAAAACCGGCTGACGGATCCCGAAGTTTCCATTAGTGAAATCGCACGCATAGAAAATCTATCCGCACGCTATATCCAGAAATTGTTTGCAGGTGGTGACACCACCTTTGGTGAATACGTAAAGAAGCGCCGCCTCGATCGTTGCCGTAACGATCTGGCCAATAGCGCATTGAAGCACCTGACCATATGCGAACTATGTTTCCGTTGGGGTTTCAATGATGCGGCAAATTTCAGCCGTGCCTTCAACCTGGAATTCGGCATCAGTCCGAAAGCGTATCGCGCTTCTGCCGGCAAGCAAGTGACCCTGCATTTGCAAAGGGGACGGCCGGCCGACAGTGCCGCGCAGACGTCCGAGAAGCGGCGTAACAGCCGCAAGGGAAGAAGTGTGGCCAATGCGCTGCATGTGCCGGATGAGCAGGATGGCTTGCGTCATCAGTTCGCCAGCATCCTGAGTGAAATCGCCGACTATGAAGTGAGCCTGCCTTTGCCCGAACATGCACATGTTTCGGCGAATGATGAAATCTCGCCAAAGCAACAGGTGCGAAGCAAACATCACTACATCCCGGTATCGGACAAGACCGTACACTGGGGTTACTTCTGCAAAACCATCAAGCCGGTAGTAAACGTGCAATCAGGCGATTGCGTCACGATAGAAACCCTGACGCAACATGCATATGATGATTACGAACGCATGATCAAAGGCGACCCCGGCGCTGAAAGCGTGTTCCATTGGGATGCCAAGGGCAAGTCGGTCGACCGGCGCGGTTCCGGTCCTATCGATAGTTCCATATACGGACGTGGTGCCGGCGAAGGATTCGGCGTACACATCTGTACCGGTCCGGTCTATGTGCAGGATGCCGAGCCGGGCGATGTATTGGAAATCCGCATCCTCGATATCCAAACACGGCCGGCAGCGGCCGACGAATATATCGGCAAATCCTTCGGCAGCAATGCCGCATCCTGGTGGGGCTTCCACTATCACGACTTGCTGACCGAACCCAAGCCACGTGAAGTGGTGACCATCTATGAAATCGAACATGCCGCGCATGACTGTTGCGCGAAGGCGGTCTACAACTTCCGCTGGACGCCGCAAACCGATCCCTTTGGTGTGCGTCACGACACGATAGATTATCCCGGCATCCCGGTGGATCACAGCAGCATCGTGAAGAACTATGGCGTCCTCAAAAATGCACGCATTCCTATCCGTCCGCACTTTGGCGTGATGGCTGTGGCACCCTTGCTGGATGATGAAGTGGATTCGGTGCCGCCCGGTTCCTTTGGCGGTAACCTGGACAACTGGCGTGCTGCCAAGGGTTCGACCCTGTTCCTGCCGGTGGCGGTGCCGGGTGCGCTGTTTTCAGTCGGCGATCCGCATGCATCGCAAGGTGATTCAGAATTATGCGGAACCGCGATTGAATGTTCGTTGACAGGTGAATTCCAGCTGGTCCTGCACAAGAAAAAAGACATCGCCGGCAGCTTCCTGGATGAGCTGGATCATCCCTTCCTCGAAAGCGAAACCGAGTGGGTCATCCAGGGTTTGAGCTATGCCAATCACCTGGTCGAACTGGGCGTGAATGCGCAGGCTGATATTTATAAAAAAGCCTCGCTCGATATGGCGATGCGCGATGCCTTCCGCAAGACGCGACGCTATTTGATGACGGCCCATGGTTTGAATGAAGACGAAGCGATTTCACTGATTTCGGTCGCGGTCGATTTTGGCATTACCCAGGTCGTCAATGGCAACTGGGGCGTGCATGCGATCATTAAAAAATCCATCCTGTGCCGGGACGAATAGCGCTCAATAAGAAGCATTCCACTTATCGCGGCAGGTATTTGTAAAAACGATCGATGCCGAATCAATATTGATTCACGTATTGCTTGTTTACTATCGTCAACCTGCCGTCCCGGAAACTGCTGTCTGGCGCTCATTAAAACGTTAAAAAACATACCAAATACATAAGCGTTTTTCTCGATTTAACACTTCTTCACACATCCGCCGCAATATCCCCTGCAAGAGCCCGATTTCCAGCTAAAGATTCCTTCCGGAATGACGTAATCAGGATGAGGTTGAGGGCTTTCATTTTTCGCCTCAACTGTAAAATTTTTTTACGCTAAAAAGCTTCCCCACAGCGCAAGAAACAATCCTTCTTACAAACAGGCCACCCATGCAAAACAAGCAACAATCTCTCGGAGGAACCGAGGTATTGGCGTTTACGCTAGGCAGCGAAGAGTACGGCATCGATATCCTGAAAGTTCAGGAAATTCGTGGTTACGACGCTGTTACGAAAATCGCCAACGCCCCTGAGTTCATCAAAGGCGTCATTAATCTGCGCGGCATCATTGTGCCTATCGTGGATATGCGCATCATGTTCAAACTGGGCGCACCTACTTATGACCAGTTCACAGTCGTCATCATTTTAAATATCGGCAATCGTGTGGTCGGAATTGTGGTCGACAGCGTTTCAGACGTCATCACACTCAATAGCGAGCAAATCAAACCGGCACCTGAAATGGGTACCTCAATGAATGCTGACTTTTTGATCGGGCTGGGGACGATAGAAGAGCGCATGCTGATTTTGCTGGACATCGACAAATTGATGTCTTCGTCGGAAATGGGACTGATAGAAAAAATAGCGGCCTGATTTTAATAGAGCTGCTTTCACAATAATGGTCTGAGAGGGAAAAATGTTTAATAACTTATCAATCAAGATGCGCTTGATAGGCACGATGGCTTTCATGGGCGTCATGCTGATTGTTGGTGGTGCGATGGGCGTATTTGGCCTGCAAAGCACGAACAACTCATTGAAGGATGTATACGGAAACCAGCTTGCTTCTTCGCAGGCAATCAGTACTGCCATGACGCGCCTGTTCCAGGCACGCTCAACGATTGATCGCGTACTGATCAAATCGAGCGGTACTAAAAATGCGGAAATTTTTGCACGCGCTGAAACTCTGCGTAATCAGTCCGATGCAGCATGGAAGCAGTACTATGCGCTGCCGATGAATGCAGATGAAAAGAAATTGGCAGACGAAGTCACTGCTAACCGTGATGCCTATCTGCGGGACGGTGCTTTGCCGCTGGTGAAAGCGATACAGGCCGGCTTGTTTGAAGAAGCAGAACTGCTGATGCTTGAAAAAGCCACGCCTTTGTTTATCAAGATGACCGACAGTGCAGAAAAGCTGCAGGAATTTCAATTGAATGCTGCAGCGACCAGCTATGAATCCAGCCAGTCGATGTTCGCCCTGTTCCGTATTGCTGCGATTGGTGGTGTACTGTTTGGCCTGGTCGTGGTTGCGATTGCTGCTTTCTTCCTGATCCGCGCGATCATGCAGCCATTGGGCGAAATGCTGAATCATTTCAGCGCAATCTCTGCCGGCGACCTGACCAGCCGTATCGAAGTCAAATCACGCAATGAGATGGGCAAGCTGATGAGTGGCTTGCAAGTCATGCAAAAAAGCCTGATCGAAACCGTCTTCAATGTGCGCCAGGGTAGTACGGCAATTGGTGCGGCTACCCAGGAAATCGCCGCCGGCAACCTGGACCTGTCCAGCCGTACCGAACAGCAAGCCAGCTCGCTGGAAGAAACCGCATCGTCAATGGAAGAACTGACCTCGACGGTCAAACAAAATGCTGACAATGCACGCCAGGCAAACCAGTTGGCGGCATCAGCTTCCACCGTGGCAGAAAAAGGTGGTGTGGTTGTGTCTCAAGTGGTTGATACGATGGAAGAGATCAATACTTCGGCGAAGAAAATTGTCGACATCATTGGTGTCATCGACGGTATTGCCTTCCAGACCAACATCCTCGCGCTGAATGCAGCAGTCGAAGCGGCACGTGCCGGTGAACAGGGTCGCGGCTTTGCAGTGGTGGCCAGCGAAGTGCGTAACCTTGCACAACGCTCCGCTGCTGCTGCCAAGGAAATCAAAACCCTGATTGGTGATTCGGTCGATAAGGTCGAGATCGGCAGCAAACTGGTGGCCGAAGCCGGCGTGACGATGAAGGAAGTGGTACATGGTGTGCAGCAAGTGACGGACATCATGTCTGAAATCACAGCCGCAAGCCAGGAGCAAAGTGCCGGCATCGAACAAGTCAACCAGGCAATCAGCCAGATGGACCAGGTTACCCAGCAAAATGCCGCCCTGGTGGAAGAAGCTGCCGCCGCAGCCGAATCACTGAATGAGCAAGCAGGCAAGCTGGCGGAAGCGGTCAGTGTATTCAAGCTCGACGGCGTAGCAGCCGCAGCGCCGGTCAAAAAGACAGCGAGCAAAATCGCAGCAGTAGCAAGCAGCCCGGCACCAGCCAAGCGTGCAATTTCAGCTCCTGCTCCGGTGCGTCAAAAAGTAGCGAATGGCGCAGCAACAAGTGGCGACGATTGGGAAGAATTTTAAGCGGATATTTACCCATAGTCGCGACCAGGATCAGGAAGCCAGTATCAGTTCCTGATTGCTCCGACAACATGAAGACATCAAGTTCGCCGGTTGGCCCGGCAACTTGATGTTTTTTCGTGTGCATCTTGCAGCACAATCTTTTCCCACTTTAATTTTAAAAAAATGAAAATAAATAATTTAAAAATAGGCGTACGCCTGGGCCTGGCTTTCGCTGTGATATTGGTTCTGATGGCGTCCATGATTGCAGTTGGCGTCTGGCGTTTGCAAGATGTGGCTGAGGCGACCGTACATATGGAGGAAGCGGCGCATAAGGAAAGGCTGACGCACGAATGGTATCTCGGCAATGTCGCAAATGCGATCCGGACGGCGGCACGTATAAGAAGCAATGATGCGCAAATACAAAAGCAGTTCCAGACTGAAATGGAAGTGCAAAGCCAGGAGATAAGCAAACTGCAAAATCAGATCGTCGCCTTGATTCATAGCGAAGAGGGTAAGAAGCTGATGAGCGTGGTCGGCGAAAAGCGTACGGCCTATATGGATATTCGCAAAGAGGTGTTCAGGCTAAAGGGCGAAGCGAATGCTACGGCCGATCTTGCGGCAAAAAAACTGGTGGAGACAAAGATGGATCCGGCCATGCAGGCGTATAACGATTCGGTGCAGGCAGTAGTCAGTTTCCAGCAAGTGATTTTCCAAAGGGCGAAAGCAGATGTGGACGCGCTGTATGTTTCGGGTCGCAATATTCTGATTATATTGGGCGGCATCGCATTGGTTTTGAGCGCGATACTGGCATGGCTGCTATCGCGCAGCATCACACGCCCGCTCGATTATGCAGTTTCCGTTGCACGTACCGTTGCTTCGGGCGACTTGCGCAATAAAATCCAATCAAACTCGAATGATGAAACCGGTCAGTTGCTGCACGCGCTGCGCGACATGAATGATGGCCTGGTACAAAGCGTGAGCCAGGTACGCAGCGGTATCGAAACGATAGCCACCGCTTCCAACCAGATTGCTGCCGGTAACCTTGATCTTTCCAGCCGCACCGAAGAACAAGCCAGTTCGCTGGAAGAAACTGCATCGTCGATGGAAGAGCTAACCTCTACCGTCAAGCAGAACGCGGACAATGCGCGCCAGGCGAATCAGCTGGCCGTATCGGCATCCGGCGTTGCGGAAAAAGGCGGCGAAGTTGTATCGCGTGTGGTCGATACGATGGAAGAGATCAATGCATCGGCGAAGAAGATTGTCGACATCATCGGCGTGATTGACGGCATCGCTTTCCAGACCAATATCCTCGCGCTGAATGCTGCAGTCGAGGCAGCACGTGCCGGTGAACAGGGACGTGGCTTTGCGGTGGTCGCCAGCGAAGTGCGTAACTTGGCGCAGCGTTCAGCTGCCGCCGCAAAAGAAATCAAGACCCTCATCGGTGATTCGGTGGACAAGGTGGAGCTGGGCAGCAAGCTGGTCGGTGAAGCGGGTGTCACGATGGATGAAGTGGTGCAAAGCGTCAAACATGTGACTGACATCATGTCCGAGATCATGGCGGCGAGCCAGGAACAAAGCGCCGGCATCGAGCAGGTCAACCAGGCGATTGGCCAGATGGACCAGGTCACCCAGCAAAATGCTGCCTTGGTGGAAGAAGCGGCGGCAGCGGCTGAATCGCTGAATGAGCAAGCGGCGAAACTGGCTGAAGCGGTGAGCGTATTCAAACTGGATAGCATCGCGGCGGCGGCAGTACCGACGAAGAAAGTAAATGTAAACGCCAGGGTGGCATCGCACGGCGCACCTGCTAATCGTGCGATTGCAACACCGGCCGCGAAAAAAATCTCGAATGGCGCTGCCACAGGTGGCGACGATTGGGAAGAGTTCTGATTCTTCTGTTGTAAAAAAACGAAGCCGGGGTCAACCCGGCTTTTTTTTGTTTACGTTTTTTACAAATGTAAATAACGCGGTATCGACTCCTGATTTTCAAAAACAATTTGTATCAATCTCGCACGCAGCAGCGTTGTGTTTGCAAATGTTTACTCGATGAAAATACAGGTGATTTATTTCCATGTGGAAATATTAATTGCTTGTGCCTTCTTTGATTTTATTGGTCAACAGCAAGTTAAGCTCTTGTTTTGTATGTGAGAAATTTTTCTGTGTGGAAAATTTTTCTGTCTTCGTCCCTTCGCAAATTCCCTTCCTCGATATTTCCATGAGGCAACTTCGTATCAGGATTTGTCAGCATTTCCATCGCGAAACTAATTAAGCTCGCGCCCCGATTATCTGACTGCTTGCGACGTTCAATCCCGCGAATTTATTAGCTCTCCAATGAGTTCTGTTTACAAACGTTGACGAACGTTTACATGCAGTTTTGTTGTCGCAACTTTATATTCCGTCCAGAAATTTATTGCCTTCGATCAATTTTGCAAGCGGTCGATCGTGGGGATCCGAATTCAAAAATATTTAAAAAGTAGATAGGCCTGTCATGTTGCGTTCCACATTTTTTGCCAAATCGTCTTTTGCATCTTTGCTCCGATCAATGCCTTTGGCTTTGATGATGGGCTTGTTGCCTATGTCTGCATTTGCTGCGTTGACTGCGTCGGTGACGACGACGGACACATCTGCTTTTTATCCGGGTGAAGTACGCATTCTGCGTATTACCTTGTCAAACAATTCGGCATCCCCAATTAATGGCGCTGCGTTTGACAGTCTGTTGCCAGGCACTTTGCCGAATGGATTGAAGGTTGCTGGTACTCCGACTTTCAACTGCGGCGGAACATTGACCACGGTGAACGGGACGCAGGAGATCAAACTGGTAGGTGGTGTGGTTCCACCTGCAGCCACCAACCCTGCAGCAGACGGCTTTTGTACCATTGATGTTCCTGTTACTGCTGGTACTTCGAATGGCGCAGCTGCCAGCTACGATTATCAGTTGGCGAGCGGTGCAGTAACCGGTACCGAGAACGGTGTTCACGTGGAGAATAGCGGTCTTGTTGGCCAGACCTTTGGTGTACGTGCGCTCGCGCAGCCGGAAATTTCCAAATCATTTGCGAATTCGAACCTGGTACTGGGTGGCGCTTCTACTGCGTTGACGATTACAGTCAGCAATACGAACCAGGTTCCTATCGACAGTTTTAACATTGCTGATGCATTCCCTCAATTGGGTGGTAACAGCATCATCAAGGTCGCCACTCCCCTGGTTGCGAGTGCCAGCTGTACCAGCGGCCCCAACCCGACTATTACAGCAGTAGCGGGTGCCACGACGGTAAGTGGTAGTGGTACTTTGCCCGCGAGTGGAAGTTGTACCTTCACAGTCAACGTCGAAGCGAACCAGACCAACGGTGCTTACTCGACCAATGCGCAAACTAACCGTATCAATCGATCCACGGGTTTCACCAACAGTGTGGGTATACCCGCATCTGCTGATGCAACTGCAAATGTCACCGTCCTTTCACCGCTCAAGGTATCGAAGGCATTTTCTGCGGCTTCATTATCCAGTGGAGAAGACGGCAGCTTTACGATTACTTTGACGAATGAAGGCGATACCCCGCTCAACATTACCAATTTCACAGATACCCCTATCGATGGACTGGGCGGCGCAAACGGAAGCAAAGGTTTGCTGGTAACTGGCGCCACCAGCACATGTGGTGTAGTACCGACAATCACAGCGGAAGGATTCTCTTTGGCCGGTGGCACGATACCTGCGAAAGTCGGTAATGCCGCCGGAACTTGTACCGTCACCGTGAACTTCACCGGTCGTGTACAAACCACCGGCGTACCGGTTACTTATACCAATTCATTACCAGAAGGCGCAGTCAATGTCGGTAACCCGGCAATACGCAGTCAGCAGGCATCTTCCTCCATCCTGGTGGCGGATGATTTACGTGTTTTAAAAACATCTACACCTACTTCGGTTGCACCGGGTAACCCGATTCGTTACGAGGTCGAAGTACAAAACTATGGTGCAGGTGCGATCAACAATGTCAGCATTACTGATACCTTCACCAATGGCCAGACTTTCCTGACCGGTACCATTAACGGAGTAAATTACTCGCCGACAGTGACTGGTACAGGTTGCGGCGCGGTGAGTACCACTTCGCCAGTCGGTGCAACAGCACCAGTGGTTAATCTGACGACTGTTCCTGGCCGCAGCACCATCAATGCGCCGGGTTCTTGTAAGGTCAGCTTCTGGGCGATGACTTCGCTGACTACCAATACCTCGACTGCCAACGTCATTAATTCAGGTGGCGTCTGTTACAACAATGGTGCAGGTCAGGTGTGTAACGGCAGTGGTTCGAATACGACGCCGCCTAATCCTACAGCTCCGGTACTTTCCGTAAGCAAAGCATTTGCAGAATCAGCGCCCGGCATCAGTTCTTTTGCTGAAGGCACCATCGTCCGCATGACGATCCGACTGAACAATAAATCGGTGAATCCGCTGACCAGTGTCACCATTTCCGATACCTTGCAACTCGCAACCGTGGGCGGTGGTCAGTTACGTATCGCTTCTCCGTCAAACGCAGCAAGCACTTGCGGGGCACCGACCATTAACGCGGCTCCCGGCTCTACTTCAGTCAGCATGAATGGCGCTACCGTTCCGGCTCGCGCCAGCAATGGAACTGGCGCGGATGGTACTTGCGTATTGCAAGTGGATGTAGTGGGACCTGCAGGTGTGTACAACAATACAGCAACGGTAGGCGGCAATGAAACCCTGGCCAATAACCAGGTACGTTCGCTGACGCCACTGGCGACCAATCAGGCGACCGTGACCTATACCTCGGCGCTGACTGCAAACAAAAGCTTCAATCCGGCCAGTGTTGCTTCCGGTGGCAAATCAACTGTCACTGTGCAATTGCTGAATTCGAGCACTCTGCCACTGACCAATGTAGCCCTGACTGATCCGCTGCCTAGCGGCATGGTATTGGCGAATCCTACCAATGCATATTCGACTTGTGCAGGTGCACCTGTTATTGCCGGTGCTGCTGGTGCTAATTCGATTTCGCTGGCTGGAGCCAGCATCAACGGCGGCGGTAGTTGCTCATTGTTGTTTGATGTCATCGCAACGGGCAACGCGAATTGGCTTAACAGCATTCCCGCCAATAACATCACCGCCGACGGTGGTGTACGTAATGTGAACTCGGTCGATGCGACCCTGATACACAATGCGCCGACCAATTTGACCATCCTGAAATCAACGAATCCTTCTTCACTGACTTTCCCGGGACAGGTCAGTCAGTTGACGATTGATATCAATAGCGGTACGCAAGGCGTTACCAATATGGGTGTGACTGATTACTTCACCACCGATGGCACTGCTGGTGCGCCAGAAAATGGTTGGGTCATCACTGCCAATCCGATGGCGAGTACGACTTGCCCGGGCGGTAATGTGGTTGCCGTACCAGGTTCTCGTTCAGTCAGCCTTAGCATAGCAACATTGGCTGCGAATACGACTTGCTCGGTTAAGGTCAACGTGACCTCGACCGTGGCAGCAGGTGTGACCAATATCATCCCGGCAAATGCTTTACATACGGATCAAGGTTTGACCAACAGTGCTCCTGCATCGACCAGTCTGGCGACCAGCAGCAACATTGGTATCGTTAAAAAATTCACACCGAATGTTGTCAAACCGGGTGAGCGTTCGCGCTTGCGTCTCACTTTTTACAATCCAACTGCGCAGCCAGGTAGCAATGTGACGGTGAGCGATGTCATGCCGGCGGGAGTGATTATTCCCACCGACGGAGGCAATCCGACCACAACATGTACCGGCGGTACGGTGACTTCATCCGGCGGCAATACAGTACAGGTGAGTGGTGGCAATATCGCAGCGGCCAATGGTCTTGTGCCGGGCAGTTGCTATGCGGAGATTGACGTGCAGGTGAACGCGGCTGGTGATTATGTCAATACGATAGCTGCCGGAGATTTGTCTATCACCATAGGTGGTAGCACTGTTACAAACTCATTTCCGACGCAAGATACCTTGCTTGCAAAATCACCATTGTCAGTGCACAAGGCTTTCAGCATGCGTACGTTGGATGCTGGTAGCCCTGTGGGTTTCACTACCGGAGTTGACAACAAGGCACCTGGTGCGGTCGCAGTACTGACTCTGCGCTTGAGCAATAGCAATACCACCAATCTAACTGGTGTCAATGTAACGGATACCTTGCCAAGCGGTCTGGTTATTGCGCCTACGCCGGGAGCGAGTACTGACTGTGGCGGCCTGGTGACTGCCGATCCGTCGGGAACCAGCGTACGTCTGAGCGGTGCGTCGATTGCAGCGACGAGTTCTTGTCTTGTCACGGTTAACGTATTAAGCAACGTATCCGGCACATACACCAACATGATTCCGGCTGGTGCTGTCACGACCAATGAAGGCGTGGTGAATGAAGAGCCGACGCGTGCAGAGCTGGTTGTTTCGACGCCACCAACTGTCAGTAAACAATTCTCGCCTGCGGTGATTCCACCAAATGGCGTATCGCGCCTGAGCATTGTCATCACCAATGACAACGCGGCGACGATGACCTTGTCATCCAACTTTGATGACGTATTGCCGATTGCCCCTGGCCAGATCAGCCTGACGGCGACACCGGCGATGACCACTACTTGCGGCGGTACAGTTGTTGCCGCGCCGAATGCAACCAGTGTGCGTTTGAATAGCGGCGGCACGATTCCGCCTGGCGGATGTTCTATCGATGTCAATGTCACCGGCTTTGCTGCGGGCGTACACGTCAATAATATTCCGGCCGGCGCCTTGCAAACCAATCTGGGCAACAACCAGAATCCTGCTAATGCGCCGCTGACTATCAGCACACGCGGCTATATTTCGGGCAAGGTATTCAAGGACAACAACGTCGTCCCTAACGGCACCTTCGACAGCGGCACCGATACACCGATTGTCAACACGCCTATCGAACTGCGTAGCGGCCCGACTTGTACCGGACCTTTGCTGAATACGACAACGACGGATGCGCTGGGCAATTATATTTTTGCCGATTTGCCGGCCGCCAGCTATTCGATCTGCCAGGTGGTTCCGCCGCCAGGAACATTAAATGGAACTACTACAGCCGGCACGATAGTGAATGTTGCGGGCAGCACAGGTACGCCGGGTATCGCATCGAATCCGACGGCGACCACCAGCCAGATCGCCAATGTCGTACTGGGTGATAACGGCGCAGGAGAAATTTCCGGTTCGATCAATAACAACTTTGCCGAGATTGCTGGATCCACGATTTCCGGCAAAGTATTTAAAGATAACAATCCGGTAGCGAATGGTACGTTTGAAAGCGGTCTGGACGTACCACTGCCAGGTGTCACCATTCAGTTGCTGAATGCGGCAAATTCCGTCGTCGCCACAACGGTGACGGACGCTGACGGCAATTACTCTTTCAGTGGCCTCGTGCCTGGCACGTATTCCATACTGCAGCCTAACCAGCCTGCCGGTACCGGCAACGGTATTACGACTGCAGGGCCGGTTCCTAACGGCGGTACGCCAGGCACAGCGACGCCACAGTCTGTGACGCCGAGCCGTATCAGCAATATTGTCTTGCCGCCGAATACATCGTCGCTGAACAATAATTTCGCCGAAGTGGCCTTCGGTGGAGCAACCGGCGTGGTGTACGACGCGATCACACGCCAGCCGGTGGCCGGAGCTGTCGTCAAAATTGAAGGCCCAGCAGGATTCCTCGCGTCAAGGGACGTGGTCGGTGGAATCGCATCTTCAATGACGGGGGCGGATGGTCTTTATCAATTCTTGCTGACTTCAACTGCGCCACCAGGTACTTACACCTTGGTCGTGGAGATCTATCCTGCTGGTTATGTGACATCGCCATCAACGATGTTGCCGACCTGTACGAATACCTTGCTGGTTTCGCCTACGCCAGATCCGGCGCTGGTGCAATCCAACGTCGGTGCACCGGCGCTGGCAATCACCCGCCAGAACCCGGCTACTTGTCCTGCCACGACCAGCTCCCTGGGTTCGGGTTCGACGCAGTATTACACGACATTCAATTTGACCAATACACCGGGGCCAACCCGATCGGCCAACGTCGGGAACAACCACATTCCGCTCGATCCGGTGCTCGGTGGTGCGATCGTGATGACGAAGAGCACCCCATTGGTCAATGTCGTACGTGGTGACCTGGTGCCATACACCATCACGGCCACCAATACATTGAGTGCGGTCTTGACGGGTATTGACGTGGTCGACGTAATCCCGGCTGGCTTCCGTTATCGCACCGGTACCGCATCGCTGAACGGTGTGCCGACTGAACCTTTGGTAAATGGTCGCGCGTTGACCTGGCCGAACCAGACTTTCACCGCAGGTGAGCGCAAGACACTGCGCATGATGCTGGTCGTCGGTACCGGCGTTGCCGAAGGTGAATTCGTCAATCGCGTCTCCGCCATCAACAACATAGTCAAGTCGCAAGTCTCGAATACCGCGACCGCTACCGTGCGCGTGGTACCGGACCCGACCTTCGACTGTTCCGACATCATCGGCAAGATTTTCGATGACAAGAACGCCAACGGTTATCAGGACCAGGGCGAGCCGGGTATTGCCAACGTACGCATTGCAACCGCACGCGGCTTGCTGGTGACCAGTGACCAGGAAGGACGTTTCCACGTCGCCTGCGCGGCGATCCCGAATGCGGACCGTGGTTCCAACTTCGTCATGAAGGTGGATGAACGTACCTTGCCGTCCGGTTATCGCCTGACAACAGAGAACCCGCGCGACGTTCGTGTGACGCGCGGCAAGATGGTCAAACTCAATTTTGGTGCAACCGTACATCGCGTAGTGCGACTGGAACTCTCCGGTGCTGCATTCGTTGGCGATGGTACCGAGCTGCAAGCACCTTATATCTCGGAGCTGGATAAATTGCCTGAGCAATTGCAAACACGTCCGACGGTCTTGCGTATCGCATACCGCCAGGGACAGGAATCGAAGGATGTTGCCAAGAAACGTATTGCTGCCGTTAGTGAACGAATACAGCGAATGTGGAAGGAGAAACGGAAGAAAGAGCATGAGGAAAGCGAGCCACTTGTTCCGCTGATGATTGAAACAGAGCTGGAGGGCGCGCAATGATGCTCCGACCACACACCATCGCATTGGCGATCAGCATGTTGTTTGCCGGCCCATCCGCCTGGGCTGATGCAGAGATAGACGGCAAGCGTATCGATAACGGTCGCATTGATTTGTATTCGGTGCCGCCACCGACCGAAGTGCAGCCGAAGATTGCTTACCCAATGCCATCCGGCGTGACACGCGCTGAAGCGACCGAGATGCGCAATCGTGCGGCGCAAGTACCGGCTGCACCCGCCGACCTGAGCAAGTCGCTGCAGGAAGCCAAGGGCTTGAGCCTCTTCGTTTCCGGCAAGGCTGACCTGACACCGTCCGCCCGGGAATCGCTGGATGCACTGGTGGCAGAAATCCATGCAAGGAAAGGTGTGATTGCCGGCATGCGGATTGCGGTCGTCGGTCATACCGACAATCAACGCCTGTCACCGAATGCCAAGCGTATCTTCACCGATAACCAGGGCTTGTCGGAAGCACGTGCGTTGACAGTTGCAGCCTACCTGAAGCAGGCACTGAATAATCCGGCGATCACCTATTCGATAGACGGTAAGGGTGAAAGCCAGCCGCTGGCATCGAATGCGACGCCGGAAGGCATGGCCAAGAATCGCCGTGTAGCCTTGCAGGTCTGGTTTGATGTGGCTGCACCTGTAGTCGCCTTGCCCAAGCCTGCAGCATGCTCGCCGCAAGCCGCTTCGCAAATCGACGCACCATTCCGCATCACCATCGACGGCGTACCGTTCCAGGGTAATGAAGCAAATGAAGCGGACGGCCAGCGTTGTACCGACGTTGCGCTCGAGCGCGCGGATATCCAGGTGCGTTACGACAGCCTGGCGATTGCACCGACCATGAATATCTGGGCGACGCCGAATGCCGCCGTCAAAGGCCAGCCAGTCGAATTCCGTGCCTGGTCCAACTATATTCCTTGGTTGAAGAAGGCCGAGTTGCGCCTGTTCCGTGCCGGTCAAAAGACCCAGGAAAAGCCATTCGAGGTATTGCCTGTTGCATGGAATGGCGTAACCAGCTGGACTGCGCCGGCAAACACGGCAGACGATCAGGTTTTCTATCTGTTGCGCGTATATGACGAACAAGGACGTTTTGACGAGACCAGCCTGAAGTCGCTGAACCTGTTGAATCGTGCGATGCCGGCGAATGAAGATCAGGACAAGATAGAACGTGAACGCCTGACCGGCTATGGTGAAAACAGCCTGGCATTGCGCAATATCCCGGTGACCGGCGGTACGATTACCGTCAATGGCACCCATATGCAGCCGGGCCAACGCGTGGCTGCGCTTGGACTGGATTTGCCGGTCGATGCGAATGGCAAATTCGCGATGAAGCAGATCATGCCGGCCGGTCCACAATCAGTCGAAGTCACGGTGACCGAAGCAGATGGTCGCGCCAACAGCTTCCGCCGTAACCTCAACATCGCGACCGATGACTGGTTCTACCTGGCACTGGGCGATCTCACCGTCGGCAAGAACAAGGTATCGGGTCCGATCAAATTGGTGACAGGTGATAACGGCGATCATTACGACAACAAAGTCTATGTCGATGGTCGTGCCGCCTTTTACCTGAAAGGGAAGATCAAGGGCGAATACCTGCTGACGGCTTCTGCGGATACGCGTGAAGGCCCGTTCAAGGATTTGTTCTCGAATTTCTCCAGCAAGGATCCGAAATACCTGTTGCGCAGCATTGATCCGAATCTGTATTACCCGGTGTATGGCGATGACAGTACGACGGTGGATGATGCACCGACCCAGGGCAAGTTCTTCGTGAAATTGCAAAAGGGTGATTCGCACGTATTGTGGGGTAATTTCAAAACTACATGGTCGGGTACCGAATTGATGCAGTACTCGCGTGGCTTGTACGGTGCGCAGTTGCGTCATCGTTCGGAAGACGCGACTACCTACGGTGAGAAGCAGACGCAGATCGACGCCTTCCTGGCTGATCCGGGTACCTTGTCTTCACGTGAAGAATTCCGTGGCACCGGTGGTTCGCTGTATTACCTGCGTCATCTGGATATTACGCAGGGTTCGGAACGGGTGTGGGTCGAGGTCCGTGATAAGGATTCCGGCATGGTGATAGAGCGCCGTGAACTGGCACCGGCGCAGGACTATGAAATCAACTACCTGCAAGGCCGCATCCTGTTGCAATCGCCATTGTCATCGACTGGCGGCAGCGCCAGCCTGATCATGACTTCGGCGGTCAGCGGCAATCCGGTTTACCTGGTGACGACCTATGAATATGCACCGGGCGTAACAGCCATTAACAATCTGTCGACCGGTTTCCGCGGTAGCCAGTGGCTGAATGACCATGTGCAGCTGGGTATCAGCAGCTACCACCAGGGTGAAGACACGACCAGCCAGACCCTGAAAGGAATAGACGGTACCTTCCGTTACAAACCCGGTACCTGGGTCAAGTTCGAGGTGGCGCAATCGAAGGGCGCGGGCAATGGTTCGCAAACTTCGCTGGATGGTGGTTTCGGTTTCAATAGCCTCAATACCAATACCAACCAGACTGCCGGTGCACAGCGGGTCGAAGCTGCAGTCGACCTGGCTGAAGTGACCGATAACATGAAAGGTAAGTTCTCGACCTATGCGCAGAATCGCGAACGCGGTTATTCGGCACCCGGCCAGATCGGTGTCAGCGGCGAAGCGATCAGGCAGCATGGCGTGAACGCTGATGTGGAAGTGGTCGAAGGCACGCGCCTCTTGGTCAAGGCCGACCAGCGCAATGGCGACCTGCAAGACAGCAAGAACCTTGAAGTCGCCGTGCGTCAAACCATTAATCCGGAATGGGATGTGGCAGTCGGTGCGCGTATGGATGATCGCAGCAATGTAGTCGCGAATGCGAGCCCACTGTTGTCGCAAACCGGTGCACGTACCGATGCGCAAGTGCGCGTAGGCTATAAGCCGGATCGCAAGGATGGCAAGCCGGGTGAGAAGGACGATTGGGAAGCCTACGGTTTCGTGCAGGCGACAGTGGAGCACGATGCCAGCCGCGATGCGAATAATCGCGTCGGTTTCGGCGGCTCGCTGCAAGTCAGCGAACGCGTCAAGCTGATCGCTGAATTGTCGGATGGCAGCATGGGCGTGGGCGGCAAGGTCGGCGCGGATTATCGCGTATCGGATCGCAGCAATGCCTATCTGACTTATGCGATGGAAACCGAGAGTCCTGATATCGCCTGGCGCGGTCGCCAGGGCACCCTGGTGTCCGGTGCCAGCACCCGGGTCTCGGATCAATTGCGTGTATTCGGTGAAGGTCGTGCGTCGAATGGCGCCGGTCCGCAAAGCCTGACGCAGGCTTTCGGTATGGACTGGGCACCGAATGATCGCTGGAACTGGGGTGCCAAAGCCGAGTACGGTACGGTGTCCGATCCATTGGCTGGCGATCTGGAGCGTCGTGCGCTGGGTGGTTCGGTCGGCTATAAGAAGGATGGCCTGAAGTATGGCGGTAGCCTGGAGTGGCGCAAGGATGACGGCAACGTTTCCGGCGAGCGCACCACTTGGCTGATGCGCAATACCCTGGGTTATCAGGTTGATGCAGCATGGCGCATCCTGAGTAAATTCAATGTCTCGCGTTCCAGCAATAACCAGGGCGCATTCATAGACGGCAATTACCGTGAGTTTGTATTGGCGAGTGCGTATCGTCCGGTCGACAACGATCGCTGGAATACCTTGTTCAAGTACACCAACCTGAACAACGTTCCTACCAATGGTCAGTTGACGCCGTCCGGCCTGAATGCGGATTACGCGCAGCGCAGCCAGGTGTTTGCAGTTGATACGATTTACGATCTGTTGCCGTGGTTATCGGTGGGCGGCAAGTATGCCTTCCGTATCGGTGAACTGAAGACACCGGTGGCCGGTGGTGAATGGTTCTCCAGTCGGGCCGATCTGTGGGTGCTGCGCGCTGATGTGCATTTCGTCAAAGAGTGGGATGCGCTGATCGAGTTCCGCAACCTGCGCGCGACGGAAGCGAAAGATGCGAAGGCGGGTGCTTTGCTTGGGCTCTATCGTCACTTCGATAAAGGTATCAAGGCGGGTGTCGGCTATAACTTCACGAACTACTCGGATGACCTGACTGACTTGTCTTATCGCAGCCGCGGCTTCTTTGTGAACGTATTGGCGACGTATTGATTGTAAATTGCGACGGGAGGGTGATTTTACCTTCCCGTTTTTGACGAAAACTGTTTCTGTATAATGCGCGGCCTATCAGGTCGGCATCGCAGTGCTTTGCCGTTTCCCGTCGTCCAGGGTCACGCATTCCGTTTTCGTCAGAAGTGTAATGTCCATTAAATCGCTCGCTTTCGCTTTACTGTCCGTCGTCTCCACTATTTCGTATGCTGCAGAAAATGACGCCGGGACCTTCTATGTAGGTCTTGATGCCGGTAGCGGCAAGGTTAAAAAAGATCCGCTCACGCCAAATTTTCGTATTACCTCCGAATCGGATCGAATCGATGGTGGCCGACTTTACCTCGGTTATCAGATCAGCCCAAAGCTGAGTGTCGAGCTGGGGGCGGTGCGCCCTAGCGACTATAAACAAAGTGCGACCAACGGTTTTATTTCCTACAACGCCCGGGTTGAAACCAAAAATCACGACCTGACTTTGTTCTATAAATTACCGGAGCTGCTGCCTGGCCTGTTTGTACTTGGTGGTGTGACGTATTCAACGATCACAACTTCCGCCCAATTCCCTTTGCTTCGCACATCTGCTTCGATCAGGAAAACGGATACCGACTTTACCTGGGGTGGTGGTTATGAAACGAGCTTGTTCGGAAACGTGGATGGGCGCGTCATGTATGCACGATATGCCGGCACCAACCTCGTGACGGTCGGTCTTAAATACCGCTTCAAGTAAGAGCGCAAGTTACAGATGTTATCGAGTGTAATAGCTCAAAACACTTCAATATCGGCACAGAAACTGTAGCCCTTGCCGTGCTCGGTGCGGAAGGGCAGTTCTTCCGGGCAGTTTTCCCGCCAGCGGCGGCGCAGGCGACTCACGATTTGTTCCAGCCTGCGTTCATCGTAATCCAGCCAGTCGGCACCAAAGGCATTGGCTATAGTGCGGCGGCTGACCGCCTGGCCCGATTGTGCGGCCAGCAGTTCAAATAATTTGAGTTCGTATTCAGACAATACTTCCGCATGCCCGTTCGGCGCATACAGCTTGCGCTCCAATGTATCGAGCCGCCAGCCGCCGAGGCCCATGCGGCGTTCCAGCGCCTTGATATGTGCGAGTAACTCGTCGTAGCGTACCGGCTTGACCAGGTAATGATCAGCGCCGCCGCGCAGGCTGGCAATCTTGTGATTAATCCCGCCCTGGGCGGTGAGCATGATGATGCCGCATTTGCTGCGGTGTTTACGAAGGAGGGCGGCGAGTTCGAAACCATCGGCATCCGGCAGGCCGACATCGATCAGCGCAATGTCCATCTGATCCATCAAAGGAGTGAATTCGGCGGCGCTGCCTGCTTCCAGCACCTCATGCCCTTCACTTTGCAGAAAGTCAGCGATTTCCTGACGATAGTCGACTTCATCTTCCAGTAACAACAGCTTTGCCATATCTGTACATACCCGCTATTTGAATATCCAGTCATCCCGCGCCGCTACAAGCTTCACGGTGCATATTGCCACATATTTTTCCAGGCATGGCGCGGACAGGGCAAACGATTGGACTCTTACTCCAATGCGTAGCAAGCTCTCATCCAGAAGAAGTACGCAATGCGCGGATTATGGATCAAGTGAAGTCAATATGAAGTGCTGTCTGGAGTGCGGCGGCAAGCTCGCACTACAAGAATGTGGTGATGAAGGTGAAGTGCCGTTCTGTGGCGAATGCCAGGTATTCCGTTTTCCAGTATTCAGTACGGCGATCAGTACTGCCATCATCTCGGGATTCATGTCATTGCGGAAGGGGTAGAGACTGAGGCGCAACTGGAGCGTCCTCTATCGGAACAATACAATTCCATCCTTACCTGATCATTCCGGCAAATGTGTTTTCCCGGTATGCAGAGATTAAGATCCTGGAGTTAGGAGCGACTGATTTTTACTCATGCGGAAGCCGGGATGTTGCGCCGATTTCCTCCGTGCTTGCGGTGGCGGTCGCCAGTGTTTCCAGCAGGTTGACGGACGGAACAAAAAATAGACCGCCTGTCAGGGCGCGACTAAAGTCGAGGAGGCGGTCATAATTGCCAGGTGGGCGGCCGATAAACATATTCTCGAGCATCTGTTCGATTGGTGCCGGAGACTTGGCATAGCCGATGAAATAGGTGCCGAATTCGCCCGAGCCTGGACGTCCATACGGCATGTTATAGCGCAGGATTTTCACCTCCTCGCCATTTTCAGTAATTGTCGTCAGGGAGCTATGGGACGATGATGGCTTGTTTGCATCATCGAGTTCTATATCGGAGAGCTTGGTGCGGCCAATAATACGCTCTTGTTCCTCAACAGATAGTGCGTTCCAGCCTGCCATATCATGCAAGTACTTTTGTACGAGCACATAGCTTCCGCCGGCGAACTCAGGATCTTCATCACCGATCAGGGTGAATTCGGCAACTTCATGGTCTTCCGGGTTTTCGGTGCCGTCAACGAAACCTATAATGCTGCGCATATCAAAATAGCGAAACCCGTGGATTTCATCGACGACGGTCACAGCATTGCCCAACTGACTCATGATTTGCGTGAGAAGTTCAAAGCAAAGATCCATTTGATCAGCGCGAATATGTAGCAGTATGTCGCCTGGCGTCGCCATCGCATGACGCTCCTCGGCTTTGAATTCACGGAAAGGATGCAAGGCGATTGGACGGGGTTTCCCAAATAGTCGGTCCCAGCCATTCGAACTAAATCCGCAAATGCAGCTCAGGTTACCAGACGGGATGCGCTTGCCCACAGAGCGAACCAGCGCCCCGAGATTTTCACATAGGGCGCGGATGGTATCTGCGTGAACATCTCCGTCAGCCAGTGTTGCGACCACAAAAATTGCGCTGCGCGTGATGGGACTTCCGACGGTCTGGGGGACTGGATTGCTCATGAATATTATGATGTGGTAGTAGGTGCAACGATGGGTTCTGAGTGTCGGAAAAATAAATTCATTCTCCGGACTCCTCGGCCACTCAAGTTTAGCCAATTAGAATTTTTGCGGGATGTAATGCAGTATAAATCGAATCTTTCGATGTTTCTATTTAAAGATCGGTCTTTAGTTAAAGGCCGAGATCGCAGAATCACGAAAGCAGGAGTGAGCTTCGAAGCAGAGGCGCATCCACTTGTGCACGCAGGGATTTGTGCGAATAAAGCAGATTAGATCAGCGCTGATCTGCAGAATATTTTAGGAAAATAAGCACTCATCCCATGCACTTACCTTGTTGGGATTGGCGCGACCGACTTGGCATTGTTTTGGCACCTTCGTGGCCACGCCTCATTGAGGGAGATATCCAACGATTGGGCATCTCTCGAAACACCGTACGGCGTATCTACGCGCTGAAACTGTCGAGTCAGCCTATGCTGATCGACGTTCTCCGACTTCTCTCGACAAATACGCGTTCAAGTTTTCTGCCGGCTTAAAGACCGAGGCGACGAAGTCACGCAAGCAACGACGGACTTTGAAGCAGATGCACATCGACTTGTGCGTATTGGGATGTGAAGGGTCCTATGACCGGGGCGCAGCCTTCGCCAGACAGTGGAAGATGGATCAGTTAGAGAGGGTCAACTCCGCGAGCAAATCAACAGCATGTAGACAAAAAGGAGAAAAAGACCCGAGTAGCATCTACCTAGCCTCAAAATTGCATTAATTGGGTGGGGCAGATTTCGATCCAAAAACCGGATCAATATTCGGCGTAATCCAACATTCTCCTGCGTCTGTAGAGCTAAAGCGTCTCTGAACTGATGCTTTTCGCTGAATCTTGGTTTTACCTTACTCAAAGAAATGTTATTTAGGCAACTAAACAATTAGCTTGACAAAAGATTTCATAGATATAATCTTCCGAAACAGTGGAAATTGTATACAAGCCTTGATGTAATTGTATGCAGACGACTTCCTAATATAAAAAAATACAATTTGGAGACAAGATCATGAAACTTGGAATTCCCCTCTTGGTTGTCGCTGGACTTTGCCTATCCGTCAGTGCGTTTGCGCAGACCTGGCCCACGAGACCGGTGACCTTGATCGTGCCGTTCCCTCCGGGTGGCGGAACCGACGCCTTTGCACGTCCGCTGGCGGCGCAACTGAGCAAACAGCTCGGCAAGACGGTCATCATCGATAATCGCGGTGGCGCCGGTGGCACACTTGGTGCGGGAGTGGCAGCGAAGTCCGCACCTGATGGATACACATTTTTCATAGGCGCAGCGCATCATGCAATTGCACCGGCGCTGTATCCAAAGCTCGCTTACGATCTCCAAAAAGATTTCATCCCGATTACGGTGATTGCCACGCCACCACAGGTAATCGTAGTCAACACGCAGCGCGTTCCGGTGCAGGATCTGAAAGGTTTGCTGGACTACGTAAGAAAAAATCCTGGCAAGCTGAACTTCGGCTCGGCCGGTAACGGTACTTCGCATCATTTGGCGGGGGAGCTGTTCAAGATCCAAACCAAGACCTTCATTACCCATATTCCATACCGCGGCGCAGGTCCGGCGCTACAGGACTTGATCGGGGGGCAGCTCGATATGATGTTCGACGGACTCGGTTCCTCGGCCAGCCATGTGAAGAGCGGCCGCATCAAGGCACTTGCCGTCGCATCGGCCAAGCGCGCACCGGGCTTTCCCGACGTTCCGACGGCTGCGGAAGCCGGTGTACCAGGCTATGAAGTATCCACCTGGTACGGTCTGTGGGCAATCAAGGGCACCCCACCCGAGGTGGTCGAGCGCATGACGGAAGAAGTCAAGAAAGCGTTGGCATCCCCGGAAATCCAGCAGAACTGGACGAGTGCCGGCTCGGATATTCCGCGCATGTCACAGGCTGAATTCACCACGATGATCGCGTCCGAAATTTCGCGCTGGTCGCAGGTTGTCAAGAGCTCCGGTGTCAAGCTGGAATAGGGATGCACGAAGTTTGAACCTACAGTGGAGGAACCGGCATGACCTCGCGCCCGGGAAGGTTTGAATCATGCCTTACCCAACCGTGGCTCCGCCCCGCGTCCCGCGGTTTCGATTTCTGTAAGCGTCGATACAAATAAAAAAGGCCATCCTGACGGATGACCTTTTTGTATTCGTGGTGGAGGCGGCGGGAATCGAACCCGCGTCCAGAAGCACTCTACAGACAGTTCTACATACTTAGCGCTGCCATTTGATTTAACCCGGACGACGCGGACGCGCACGCTTCGGACAGGCGAGTCACCTATTATTTAACGCCTTGCCAAGTGACCCGGCACGACGCGATTCCTTGTATATGACTTCACTGCTGTTGCCAGCCCGCCCCAAGGAAGAAACGGTGTGAAGCTAACCGGTTATTAAGCGGCTAGTGCGTACGAGTTATCGTTTGCAGTTATTACTTTTCTGGATGTATTTACGAGGTAACCAGTCCTCGGTATGCCCTGCGCTGCTTTGCAACCCCTGTCGAAACCAGGTCGCCCCCAAGCATTGCCATTGTATCTCATTAGATGGGGTGATTCATTGCAGATTCAAGTGAGCCTGTTTTATCTACCGATCAGCGTAAATAATTGCTCGGGAGACTCTGCCAATGCATCGGCATTCCAGCTTGCCGGTGCAATGTTGCCGCAATAGCCCCAGCCCGCCGCAATCGTAGTCATGCCGGCGGCCTGACCAGCCTGGATGTCGCGTAAATCGTCGCCGACATACCAGCAGTGCTCGGGATCTATACCGATGCGCTTGGCGGCTTCGAACAACGGAGCCGGGTGCGGTTTCGGATGACCGGCAGTATCGCCAGAGATGACACAGGCGGCGTGATCGAGGCCGATTTGCGGTACCAGGCGATCAGTCAGGTAGCTGACCTTGTTGGTAACGATGCCCCAGACGATGCCTTGCTCCTGCAGTTGCGCCAGCAATTCGGTGATGCCATCGAACAAACGGCTTTCTACCGCGATCGATGCTTCGTAATTCTTCAGGAAGGCATCGCGCAATTCCGGATATTCCGCATCTTGCGGTGTCAGGCCGAAAGCGGCGCCTATCAGACCGCGTGCACCCGCGGAAGCGGTAGGGCGCAACAGTTCGTAGTCGGTCGGTTCCAGGCCGCGCGCAATGCGCAATTGATTGACTGCGCCAGCCAGATCGGGCGCGGTGTCCGCAAGTGTACCGTCGAGGTCAAACAGGATGGCTTGTGGCGTACGTAGTTTCATGCGGGCTCGTGTGCAGGTAAGGAAAGCAAGGCCGCGCCGTGATGGCAGGCCTTGCAATAGGTCGAAGATCAGGCAGGTTTGGTGCAGGCGACCAGATAGTTGACGCTTGTGTCCTGGTTCAGCGAATAGATCTTGGTCAGTGGATTGAAACCCATGCCCTTGAGCGCATCGATGTCGAGACCGGCTTCGCGTGCGAAGCGTGACAATTCCGCCGGTGTAATGAACTTGGCGTAATCGTGCGTACCTTTTGGCAACAGGCGCAACAGGTATTCAGCACCGATCACCGCATGCAGATAGGCTTTCGGATTGCGATTGATGGTCGAGAAAAATACTTTGCCGCCCGGTTTTGCCAGTTTGGCGCAGGCGGCCACGATGGCTGCCGGATCAGGCACATGCTCGAGCATTTCCATGCAGGTCACGATGTCGAAGCGACCGGCTTCGCGTTCCGCCAGGTCTTCTGCCGCGATCAGTTCATAGCGGACTTGCACGCCGGATTCCAGGCTGTGCAGGTCGGCTACCTTCAATGCTTTTTCCGACAGGTCGATGCCGGTGACATTAGCACCGCTCTTGGCCATCGATTCGGCCAGGATGCCACCGCCGCAACCGATATCGACGACAGTCTTGCCCGCCAATGGTGCACGACCATTGATCCAGCCGAGGCGCAGCGGATTGATTTCATGCAGTGGACGAAATTCTGATGTTGGATCCCACCATTGATGGGCCAAATCGCTAAATTTTTTCAGTTCTAAAGGATCGGCGTTCATGGGCTAAATGATAACTGGAAAGTGCGGAGAGCGTACTTCTTACGTGCGGGCTGTGAGAACTTGTTCGTATGAACGAAAAAAAACCCCGCCGGAGCGGGGTTTTAGCTTCGCAAGAAACGAATTATTTGCGTGTGCCAACAACTTCGATTTCTACGCGACGGTTTTGTGCGCGACCAGCAGCTGTCTTGTTAGTAGCAACTGGTTGTTTTTCGCCTTTACCTTCGGTGTAAACACGTTTCGCGTCAACGCCTTTGCCAACCAAGTAAGCTTTAACAGCTTCTGCACGGCGAACCGACAGTTTTTGGTTGTATGCATCGGAACCGACCGAGTCAGTGTGACCAACAGCAATGATAACTTCCAGGTTCAAATCTTTCAGCTTGGAGGTCAGGTCGTCCAGCTTAGCTTTGCCTTCTGGTTTCAACACTGCTTTGTCGAAATCAAAGAATGCGTCTGCTGCGAAAGTTACTTTTTCCGAGGTTGGAACTGGAACAACTGCTGGAGCTGGGCTAGCTGGAGCAGGGGCTGCAGCAGCAACCAATGCACCGTCGCAACCAGGCACCGAATCAGCCGGTGTCCAGTAGCCAGTGTGCCAGCACAGACCGGTCGAATTACGAACGATCGTACCGTTGGTAGCTTGAGCGTAAGCGCTGTTTGGTGTGCTTGCTTTGATGTCGGTCTGTGCTTGAGCAGACATTGCGACAATCGCGGACGCAGCGAAGACGAGTTTTGCTAATTTATTCATATTTCTTTCTCCTCTCGAGTGAGATATCCGCAGACTAAACTGCGCAAAATTACGTGAATGACATCGGAAATGGATATTAACACGCGCTTCAACAACCACATGAAACAAATTGTTCGCATGCAATGGTTTAACTTGGCTCCATTTTGCCACACCACGCCACTACAACGAACGATTGCTAAATCGACTAATTAACGTTTTTTCCAAAGCGTTGTTTAAACACAACGCTTGCTAAGAAATATTTCCCCTGGCAAAACATTGACCTTTGGACATCAAAAACGTTCATGTTTTTGAGAAATCTTTAATAAAAAGCACTCTTTTATTTCGGCAAGTGATGCATTTCTATTAAAACGCGCCGATTTGGTGCTAAACATGCAACTAATTTGGTGCGGTTTAATTTGCTGTCGCATTCCTTGACCGGCTGGCTGGCTCCGACGCCGGCGACCTTCATATTGACCGTCACGCCCTTTTTCTTTAAGTAGGCGGCGACCGCTGCGGCACGTTTTTCCGACAGGACCTGGTTCGCGCGCGCATTACCCAGCAGATCAGTGTAGCCGGTAATGGTCATGCCGCTGGCACTATTGCATGCGCTCAGTTTCGGCAGGACATCGCGGTCGATGCGGTTTTTCGCAGCCCTATTTAATACGGACTGGTTCAGGCCGAAAGTCTGGTCGCTTTCCAGCGCGATAGTGAAATCACAAGAATTTGCTGCAATGGCAACTGGTGCGACCTTGCCATCCAGGTGGCTGGCAACTTCCGGTGCAGTCGGGTTCGGGATTGGCGAGGCCAGCGCGCCGTCGCAGCCGGCGACTGCATCGCCGGGCGTCCATGAGCCGGAACGCCAGCACAGGCCGAAGGCACTGCGCGTCACTACGCCGCGGCTATCCTGGGCATATGCATTATTGGGCGGGACCTGGATATCGGTTTGCGCGGCGACGTAGGAGGTGGAGGCGCCAAGCAGCAAGCCAAGGACCACTTTGTTAATCATGTTTTTCTCTTGTTAATTGGATGAGGGCTGAAAAAGAGGCATATTTTTGACAGTCAGCATTTAAACATATTTTCTTCTTGCCACGTGGCTGCAATGCTCACCGTAGGGAAAGCTCCCGGATTGCCGAAAGCGGGGAGCGGAGGCCTCTGCCGTGTTAAAATCTTACGATTTGCCGGATCACCCGTTTACTTGGGCGATTCTTCATTATTAAAACCCCTAGCCAAAGACCAGACGAACCGCCAATGGATCAATTCGCTAAAGAAACAATCCCTATTTCCCTCGAAGAAGAGATGCGCAAGAGTTACCTCGATTACGCGATGAGCGTGATTGTAGGCCGCGCCTTGCCCGATGTGCGCGACGGCTTGAAGCCGGTGCATCGCCGGGTGTTGTTTGCCATGCATGAGATGAACAATGTGTGGAACCGTCCGTTCGTGAAATGCGCACGTGTGGTCGGTGAAACCATGGGTAAGTACCACCCGCACGGTGACGCGTCGATTTACGACACGCTGGTGCGGATGGCGCAGCCATTCTCCTTGCGTTATATGCTGGTCGACGGCCAGGGTAACTTCGGTTCGATCGATGGCGATAACGCCGCGGCGATGCGTTACACCGAGTGCCGCCTGGACAAGATCGCCGGTGAATTGCTGGCTGACCTGGACAAGGAAACCGTCGACTTCGTACCGAACTACGACGGCAAGGAAAAGGAACCGTCGGTACTGCCGACCCGTATTCCTAACCTGCTGATCAATGGTTCGTCCGGTATCGCGGTTGGTATGGCGACGAATATCCCGCCACACAATATTACCGAAGTCATCGATGGCGCCTTGCACGTCTTGCGCAATGCGGATGCAACGGTCGATGAATTGATTGAAATCATCCCGGCACCGGATTTCCCGACAGGCGGCATCATTTATGGCGTGTCCGGCGTGCGCGATGGTTATCGCACCGGTCGCGGTCGCGTGGTGATGCGTGCGAAGACCCACTTCGAAGAATTCGGCAAGGAAAACCGCGCTGCCATCATCGTCGATGAGTTGCCATATCAGGTAAACAAGAAGTCGCTGCTGGAACGTATCGCCGAACTGGTACGTGACAAGAAGCTCGACGGTATCTCCGACATTCGCGATGAATCCGATAAATCGGGTATGCGCGTCGTGATCGAATTGAAGCGCAATGAAGTACCGGAAGTCGTGCTGAACAATCTGTACAAACAGACCCAGCTGCAAGACACCTTCGGCATGAATATGGTTGCACTCGTTGATGGTCAGCCTAAGCTGCTGAACCTGAAGCAGATGCTGGAATGCTTCCTGTCGCATCGCCGCGAAGTGGTGACGCGCCGTACCATATTTGAATTGCGTAAAGCGCGTGAGCGCGGCCATGTACTGGAAGGCCTGGCGGTTGCATTGGCCAACATTGATGACTTTATTGCGATCATCAAAGCCGCACCGACCCCACCGGTCGCAAAAGTTGATCTGATGTCGCGTGCCTGGGATTCGTCCGTGGTGCGTGAAATGCTGGCACGTACCGGTGAAGAAGGCGTAGGCGGTGTGAACGCCTTCCGTCCGGAAAACCTGCCCAAGCATTACGGCATCCAGGCTGACGGCTTGTATAAATTGTCCGATGACCAGGCACAGGAAATCCTGCAGATGCGTCTGCAACGCCTGACCGGTCTGGAACAAGACAAGATCGTTAACGAATACAAGGAAGTCATGGAGCAGATCGCTGATTTGCTCGACATCCTGGCCAAGCCTGAACGTGTCACCGTCATCATCACTGATGAATTGACCGTGGCTAAAAACGACTACGGCATCGGCAACAAGGATGAACGTCGTTCGACCATCGAACTGAATGCGACCGACCTCGGTACTGAAGATTTGATCACGCCGCAGGATATGGTCGTGACCTTGTCGCATACCGGTTACATGAAGGCGCAGCCGATTTCCGAATACCGTGCGCAGAAGCGCGGTGGTCGCGGCAAGCAGGCGATGGCGACCAAGGATGATGACTGGATCGACCAGCTCTTCATTGCCAATACACATGATTACATCCTGTGCTTCAGCAATCGCGGTCGTCTGTACTGGCTGAAGGTATGGGAAGTGCCGCAAGGTTCGCGCAACTCGCGCGGCAAGCCTATCGTCAATATGTTCCCGCTGCAGGATGGCGAAAAGATCACTGTGATCCTGCCGATCTCCGGCGAGAACCGCAGCTTCCCTGAAGATCATTACATCTTCATGGCGACCAGCCTCGGTACCGTGAAGAAAACTTCGCTCAGCGATTTCAGCAATCCACGCAAGGCCGGCATCATCGCGGTCGACCTGGATGATGGCGACTTCCTGATCGGTGCCGCGCTGACCGATGGCAAGCACGATGTCATGTTGTTCTCCGACTCCGGCAAGGCCGTGCGCTTTGACGAAAACGATGTGCGTCCTATGGGTCGTACGGCACGTGGCGTGCGCGGCATGAACCTGGAAGAGGGGCAGCAGGTTATCGCCTTGCTGGTCGCAGAAAACGAACAGCAATCGGTGCTGACGGCAACGGAAAACGGTTTTGGCAAACGTACGCCTATCACCGAGTACACCCGTCACGGCCGCGGCACCAAGGGCATGATCGCGATCCAGACCAGCGAACGTAACGGCAAGGTCGTGGCTGCGACCCTGGTCGATGCCAGCGATGAAATCATGTTGATTACCACCGGCGGCGTACTGATTCGCACCCGTGTGGCGGAAATTCGCGAGATGGGTCGCGCGACACAAGGTGTGACCCTGATTGCAGTCGAAGACGGCACCAAGCTGAGCGGACTGCAACGCATACTTGAATCAGATGTAGAAGTTGAAGACGATCAATCCGGTACGGAGGAAGCAGAATAATGAAGCGTGTGTATAACTTTTCGCCGGGTCCGGCTGCATTGCCGCAGGAAGTGATCAAGCAGGCAGCAGAGGAAATGACAAACTGGAGAGGTAGCGGTTTGTCAGTGATGGAGATGAGCCATCGCGGGCGGGAATTCACGGAAATCCTGGCAACAACCAAGGCGGATTTGCGCACCTTGTTGTCGATTCCGGACAATTACAAAATTCTGTTGATGCAAGGTGGTGCAATTGCGGAAAACGCAATTGTGCCGATGAACCTGGTTGGTCGCACAGCGCAGCCTGCGACCATCGACTTCGTCAATACCGGCCACTGGTCGAGCAAGACAGTAGAAGAAGCGCACAAGTATGCGAAGGTCAATATCGCTGCTTCGTCCGAAGACAAGAATTTCACCTACGTGCCTGCACGTGATAGCTGGAAGCTGACCCCTGATGCGGCGTATGTGCACATCTGCACCAACGAAACCATCGGCGGCGTCGAGTTTGACTTCACGCCTGACGTCGGCAATGTGCCTTTGGTGGCGGATATGTCGTCGAATATCCTGTCGCGTGAAATCGATGTGTCCAAGTACGCGGTGATCTATGCCGGCGCACAAAAGAATATCGGTCCGGCCGGTGTAACGATAGTCATCGTACGTGACGATATGCTGGGCCATGCCTTGCCTATCTGCCCATCCGCCTTCGACTGGAAACTGGTGGACGAACATGATTCGATGTTCAATACGCCGCCAACTTATCCTATCTATATCGCCGGCCTGACTTTCCAGTGGATGTTGCGCCAGGGTGGTGTGGCGGCGATGGAGCAAGTCAATATCGCAAAAGCGAAATTGATTTACGACTACCTGGATTCGACCGGCTTCTATATCAATAATGTTCCGGCGGCGAATCGCTCGCGCATGAACGTACCGTTTTTCCTGAAAGACGAGTCGCTGAACAGCAAGTTCATCGCCGAAGCGGACGCACAAGGTCTGGTACAACTCAAGGGTCATAGCTCGGTCGGCGGCATGCGTGCGTCGATCTATAACGCGATGCCGATTGAAGGTGTGCAGGCCCTGGTCGCATTCATGAAAGACTTCGAGAAAAAGTACGGCTGATTTTTATTCAAATAAAAGATTGTTTGCATAACTATGACGACCGACGACAAGCTCAAACCACTGCGTGAACAGATCGATGCGATCGATGCGCAAATTCTCGATTTACTGAATCGGCGCGCACGCGTCGCGCAGGAAGTCGGCCACGTCAAGGCGGAGACCAATGCACCGGTCTTCCGTCCGGAACGCGAAGCGCAAGTCTTGCGCAGCGTGGCAGAACGCAATCCCGGGCCTTTGCTCAATACCGATATCCAGACCGTATTCCGCGAAGTGATGTCGGCTTGCCGCGCGCTGGAAAAGCGTGTGACCGTCGCCTATCTGGGACCGGTCGGCACCTTCAGCGAGCAAGCGGTGTATCAGCAATTCGGCCGTGCCGTCGATGCGATGCCATGTGCATCTATCGATGAAGTATTCCGCGCGACCGAAGCCGGTACCGCCGATTTCGGCGTCGTGCCTATCGAGAACTCCTCGGAAGGCGTGATCAATCGCACGCTGGATTTGCTGCTGCAAACAACATTGACCATTAGCGGTGAAGTGTCGATCCAGGTGAATCACAGCCTGATGACGCGTACCGGTTCGATGACAGGTGTTAAGACCATCTGCGCACATTCGCAGGCTCTGGCGCAATGCCAGGTCTGGCTGAACCAGAATTACCCGAACATCGAACGTATGGCCGTTGCTTCCAATGGCGAAGCGGCACGCCTGGCGGGTGAAGATCCGAGCATCGCGGCGATTGCCAGCGAGATCGCCGGGCAAAAATACAGCCTGCAAGTCATCAAGGCGCACATCCAGGACGATCCGCATAACCGCACCCGTTTTGCGGTAATCGGTCGCCTGCAGACGGCGGCCAGCGGCAAGGATCAAACCTCGCTGGTGCTGTCAGTGCCAAACAAGGCGGGCGCGGTTTATAACCTGCTCGCGCCTCTGGCCAAGCATGGCGTGTCGATGACGCGTTTTGAATCGCGTCCGGCGCGCATGGGGACGTGGGAATATTATTTCTATGTTGACGTCGAAGGGCACCTGCAAGACGCCAAGGTTGAAAACGCCTTGAAAGAACTAAAAGACAACGCAGCATTTTTCAAGGTGCTGGGTTCGTATCCATTCAGTTTGTAATCTGTTGTTGAGATTTGACGGGCGCTGCATGCGGCGTCCGGTTCTGCCTCTGACCTGATTTATTTTGGAATCTGCTATGTCAATCAAGTTTGGTCCTGACTACGTTCGTGCGATTGCGCCTTACCAGGGCGGTCGCCCGATTGCGGAAGTCGCGCGTGAATTCGGCCTCGATGAAGCAAAAATCGTCAAACTCGCGTCGAATGAAAACCCGCTCGGCATGCCCGAGTCCGCCAAACAGGCGATGGCTGCGGCAATCGCCGATGCCGGTCGCTATCCGGACGGCAATGGCTTTGAATTGAAAGCGGCATTGACTGCCAAGTACGGTGTACCGGCAGAATGGATTACGCTGGGCAACGGCAGCAACGATATCCTGGAGCTGGCGGCGCATGCTTTTGTGCAGCCGGGGCAATCGGTGATTTACGCGCAGTATTCATTTGCGGTCTATCCATTGGCAGCGCAAGCGGTTGGTGGTCGTTCGCTGGTGATTGCGGCAAAGGATTTTGGCCACGACCTGGATGCGATGGCGGATGCGATTGAAGCTGATACGCGTTTGATTTTCGTCGCGAATCCAAATAACCCAACCGGTACCTTTATTCCCGGCGCACAGATTGAATCCTTCCTCAAGCGCGTGCCGCCTGAGGTCGTGGTTGTGCTGGATGAGGCATACACCGAATTCCTCGCGCCGGAACAGCAGTACGATTCGATCGCCTGGGTTGCCCAATACCCGAACCTGCTGGTGTCGCGTTCGATGTCCAAGGTCTATGGCCTGGCGGGTTTGCGTATCGGTTACGGCATCGCGCAAGCGGGCATTACCGATTTGCTCAATCGCATACGCCAGCCTTTCAACGTCAATTCGCTGGCGCAAGCCGCCGCGATTGCCGCCCTGAATGACCATGCCTTCGTACAAAAAAGCGCCCGACTGAATGCGGCCGGTTATCGCCAGCTGACCCAGGCTTTTGATGAGTTGAAGCTGCGCTATTTGCCGTCCTCCGGCAACTTCGTCATGGTTAAAGTGGGCGACGATGATGGTGCCGGTGCGCGCATCAACCTGGCATTGCTGAAGCAGGGCGTGATCGTGCGTCCGGTCGGCAACTACGGCTTGCCGCAATGGTTGCGCATCTCGATTGGACTGGAAGAAGAAAACGCGATCTTCATCGCGGCCCTGAAAAAAGCACTGGCCTGATTTGTACTGACCGATTAACCCTTATCGTTTGCTCTCGTGCTAAAAAAAATCGTCATCTTTGGAGTGGGTTTGATAGGCGGCTCGTTTGCGCGTGCGCTGCGTCAAGCCGGCGCGGTTGAGCAAATCGTTGGAGTAGGTCGTACCGCCGCAGTGCTGCAGCGTGCCAAGGAGCTGGGCATTATCGACGTCGCCAGCACTTCCGTCGAGGAAGCCTTGCGCGACGCTGACCTGGTATTGCTGGCGGCACCGGTCGCGCAAACCGCCGCGATCCTGACCTCAATCAAACCTTATTTGCAGGCGGGGACCGTGGTGACGGACGCCGGCAGCATCAAGGGTGAAGTCGTCACTACCGCGCGCGCGGTCCTGGGTGACAAGATTGCCCAATTCGTACCCGGTCATCCGATAGCCGGACTGGAAGCCAACGGTCCTGAAGCGGCGATTCCCGATCTGTATGTCGGCAAGAAAGTCGTGCTGACACCTTTACCCGAGAATTCCGCGGCCGATGTCGCAGTGGTAGCGCAAGCCTGGCAACAATGCGGTGCGATCATTCATCAATTGACGGCTGAAAACCATGACGCGGTATTTGCGGCTGTCAGCCACTTGCCGCACTTGCTGGCCTATGCGCTGGTGGACGATATCGCCAACAAGCCGCATGCCGATTTATTGTTCCAGTATGCCGCCAGCGGTTTCCGCGATTTCACGCGGATTGCCGCTTCTTCCCCTGAAATGTGGCGCGATATCAGCCTGTCGAATCAAGGCGCGATCCTGACCGAACTAGATGCATATATTGCGCAGTTGACGCGCTTCCGGGCGCAATTGGCGGCCAAGGATGGCACTGCGATGCAGGCGATGTTTGCCAATGCACAGCGCGCACGCCAGAATTGGCAACGCAGCATAGAAACGGCTGAAACCCAGCCCAAACCAGATGGCGACGAATGAAACACTATCCGCATTATCTTGACCTGCAACCGGCCATGCACGCGAAAGGCGTGGTGCGTTTGCCTGGTTCCAAAAGTATTTCCAACCGCACCCTGCTGCTGGCAGCACTGGCGCAGGGTACGACGCATATCCGCGATTTGCTCGCTTCCGACGATACGCATGTGATGCTGATGGCATTGCAAAAGCTGGGCGTCAAATGGGAGCAAATTGGTGAGTCACAGGATTACATCGTGCATGGCGTCGATGGTTCCTTCCCGGTGCACCAGGCTGATCTCTTCATGGGCAATGCCGGTACCGCGATTCGTCCGTTGACGGCGGCGCTGGCCGTGACTGGCGGTGACTACACCCTGCACGGCGTATCACGCATGCATGAGCGTCCTATCGGCGACCTGGTCGATGCGCTGAACGCGATTGGCACGCATATCGAATACACCGGCGAGCCCGGCTATCCGCCACTGCATATCCAGCGCGGTCGCATCCATGCGCATGAAATGTCGGTACGCGGCAATGTGTCCAGCCAGTTCCTGACCGCGCTGCTGATGGCAGCGCCCCTGATGGCGCGCGAGCAGGATGTGACGATCAATGTGATCGGTGAATTGATTTCCAAGCCCTACATTGAAATTACCTTGAACCTGATCCAGCGCTTTGGCGTGGCGGTGCAGCGCAATGGCTGGCAGTCGTTCACGATCAAGGCCGGGCAGCGTTATATAAGCCCGGGCAATATCCATGTCGAAGGCGATGCGTCGTCGGCTTCCTACTTCCTGGCAGCCGGTGCGATTGCCGGTGGTCCGGTACGGGTCGAGGGCGTGGGGCAGGACAGTATCCAGGGCGATGTACGTTTTGTCGAAGCGCTGGAACAGATGGGCGCGACCATACGCATGGGCGATAACTGGATAGAGGCGGAATCGAATGGCGTCCTGCGCGCCATCGATGCCGACTTCAACCATATCCCGGATGCGGCGATGACGATTGCGGTGGCAGCGCTGTATGCCGACGGTCCGAGCACCTTGCGCAATATCGGCAGCTGGCGCGTGAAGGAAACCGATCGCATCAGCGCGATGGCGACCGAGCTGCGCAAGCTGGGTGCAATTGTGGAAGAGGGCGACGATTACCTGAAGGTGACGCCGCCGGTTGAAATCCAGTCCGCTGCAATCGATACCTATGACGACCACCGGATGGCGATGTGCTTTTCGCTGGCCACGCTGGACGGCGCGGCGCGCCGTGGCAACAAGGTGCGTATCAATGATCCGCAATGCGTTGCCAAGACTTTCCCCGAGTATTTCGAGGCCTTTGCCAAGGTCGCGGAAGACAGCCTGTTTTAATGGGTGGCGGGATGCATGCACATTCCGCCATCTTTCCATTCCCCTTGCGACTTTGCGCCACGCTATCGTTGCAGCTTTAGTTGTATTTTCGACACACTCCTGACATGACTTCCACACCTTCATCCGCCATTCCGGTCATCACTATCGATGGCCCTACCGCTTCCGGCAAAGGCACGGTGGCACAGCTGGTTGCGACCGAGCTGGGCTTCCACTACCTTGATTCCGGCGCCCTGTACCGGCTGACCGCCTTGTCCGCGCTGTACCGCGGCATCGCCCTCGACGACGAGCAGGCTTTGGCTAAATCCGTGGAAACCCTCAATTGCGGCTTCAAAGATGGCGGCATCTTCCTTGATCGTGAAAATGTCACGATGTCGATACGGGCGGAAGAAGTTGGTAATTCGGCATCAAAAATCGCCGCCTTGCCGGCTGTGCGCAAGGCTTTGGTGGATTTGCAACTGCGCTTCCGCGAAGCGCCGGGCCTGATCGCCGACGGGCGCGATATGGGCACCGTGATTTTCCCCGACGCGGAACTCAAGGTATTCCTGACCGCGAGTGCCGAAGCGCGGGCCGAAAGACGTTATAAGCAATTGATTGACAAGGGATTTTCTGCTAATATAGAAGACCTTCTGAAAGATTTGAACGAACGGGATGCACGTGATGCGAATCGCGCCATTGCCCCGCTCAAGCCCGCCGAAGGGGCGTATTTGCTGGATACCTCGAATCTGACCGTGCAGCAGGCGGTGGATCAGGTGCTGGCCTGGTATGCAGCTGTAAAGAATTAAGTTGCACCAAGTTGTATTGAGAAATTGTTGCAGAAGTACCCTGGTGTCTGTCCGGCGCAAAGTCGGGCAGGCGTTGAAAAACCTAACCCATGATTCGTTCCCTTTGCTGTTTTTATATACGGCAAATCGAGTAAACCCGGATCCTGGTCAACTTGTTTAAATCTATGACTACTGTTGTCACCTCTGAAGCAACACCTGTTGGTATGGAAAGTTTTGCCGCTCTTTTTGAAGAATCGTTGTCACGTCAGGACATGCGTTCTGGTGAAGTGATTTCGGCTGAAGTTGTCCGCCTCGACCATAACTTCGTTATCGTCAACGCTGGCTTGAAGTCGGAAGCATTTATTCCAATCGAAGAATTCAAAAACGACAATGGCGAACTCGAAGTCAACGTTGGCGATTTTATTTCCGTCGCTATTGAATCCCTCGAAAACGGTTTTGGCGACACCATCCTGTCGCGCGACAAGGCTAAACGCCTGGCATCGTGGCTCTCGCTTGAAAAAGCGATGGAATCCGGTGAAATCGTTGTCGGTACCGTTAACGGTAAAGTCAAAGGCGGCCTGACCGTTTTGACCAATGGCATCCGCGCATTCTTGCCGGGTTCGCTGGTTGATACCCGTCCTGTTAAAGACACGACTCCATTCGAAGGCAAAACGCTCGAATTCAAAGTTATCAAACTCGATCGCAAACGTAACAACGTTGTGCTGTCGCGTCGCGCTGTCATCGAAGCATCGATGGGCGAAGAACGTCAGAAACTGATGGAAACCCTGAAAGAAGGCACCATCGTTACCGGCGTCGTTAAAAACATCACCGACTACGGCGCGTTCGTGGACCTGGGTGGTATCGATGGTCTGTTGCACATCACCGATCTGGCATGGCGTCGTGTGCGTCACCCATCGGAAGTACTCACTGTCGGCCAGGAAATCACCGCAAAAGTACTCAAGTACGATCAAGAGAAAAACCGTGTATCGCTGGGCGTCAAGCAATTGGGCGACGATCCTTGGACCGGTTTGTCCCGTCGTTACCCACAAGGCACACGCCTGTTCGGTAAAGTCACCAACCTGACCGACTACGGCTCATTCGTTGAAGTTGAGCAAGGTATCGAAGGCCTGGTGCACGTTTCCGAAATGGACTGGACCAACAAAAACGTGGCACCAAACAAAGTCGTTCAATTGGGCGATGAAGTTGAAGTCATGGTTCTGGAAATCGACGAAGAACGTCGTCGTATCAGCCTCGGCATGAAACAATGTAAAGCCAACCCATGGGATGACTTTGCTGTGACCCATAAAAAAGGTGACAAAGTTCGTGGCGCGATCAAATCGATCACCGACTTCGGCGTGTTCATTGGTCTGGCTGGCAACATCGACGGTCTGGTTCACTTGTCCGACCTGTCCTGGACAGAAACCGGTGAAGAAGCTGTTCGTCGCTTCAAGAAAGGCGATGAGCTGGAAGCAATCGTGTTGGCAATCGACGTGGAACGTGAACGCGTTTCCCTCGGCGTTAAACAACTCGAAGGCGACCCATTCAACAACTTCGCTGCAATGAACGACAAAGGCGCGTTGGTTACTGGTACCGTTAAATCGGTTGAGCCTAAAGGCGCAGTGATCCAATTGTCCGATGAAGTTGAAGGCTACTTGCGCGCTTCCGAAATCTCCCGCGACCGCGTGGAAGATGCTGGTACGCACCTGAAAGTCGGCGACACAGTTGAAGCGATGGTGATCAACGTTGACCGCAAAGCACGCGGCATCCAGTTGTCGATCAAAGCTAAAGACAATGTTGAAACGCAAGAAGCAATGCAAAAAATGTCGTCGGATTCGAACGCTGCATCCGGTACGACCAGCCTCGGCGCATTGCTCAAAGCTAAGCTCGATAACAAGAACTAAGACCATCGTCAATGACAAAGTCGGAGCTGATTGCTCGCTTGGCTGAGCGTTATCCGCAACTGGTAGCTAAGGATGCGGATTACGCGGTCAAAACCATACTTGATGCAATGTCCGATGCCCTGGCAAGCGGACAACGCATCGAGATACGTGGTTTCGGCAGCTTTGCACTCAATAGCCGCCCACCGCGTATCGGTCGCAACCCGAAGTCGGGTGACAAGGTGATGGTGCCGGAAAAACGGGTTCCTCACTTCAAGCCAGGCAAGCAGTTGCGTGAGCGTGTGGATGCGATGGTTGGGCAACCAATCATCGAAGACTGAGTTGTTTGTAACGAAATAAGAACGGCATCTTCGGATGCCGTTTTTTTTCACGTACAATTTCGTAATGTGCCAAACTGATAATGTGCGGTAAACAGATCAGCTTATAAAGGAATGAACGCCATGAAAATCCTGCTCAGAATTATTGCTGTCTTACTTTTCATTGTGTTCTTTGGTTTCGCAATGAAGAATACGCAGGAAGTATCGCTGCAGTTCTTCCTCGGCTACGAAATGCGCGGACCTTTGGTGTTGCTCCTGCTGGGTTTCTTTGTCGGTGGCGCCGCTTTGGGCGTGTTGGCGATGACGCCGACCTTGTTCCGTCACCGTCGTGAACTGGCGAAGCACAAGAAGACAATTGCCACGATACAAAAAGAAGTACAAGAACAGGCTTTGGTGAAATCGCAGCCACCACAGCCGGACGCTGTGATTCATCTGTGAAGTCCAGGAATCACGCGCCTTTTGATTATTTAATCACTCTCTACAACACAACATTGCATGGAATTTGAAACTTGGTGGTTGCTTGCCATTCCAGCCTTTTTTACCCTGGGCTGGATTGCTGCGCGCGTTGATATCAAACAATTGGTTTCCGAATCGCGCAGCCTGCCGCGCGGCTACTTCAAGGGTTTGAATTTTCTGCTGAACGAACAACCGGACAAGGCCATCGATGCCTTTATCGAAATCGTCAAGCTGGATCCGGAAACCGCTGAACTGCATTTCGCATTGGGTAATCTGTTCCGCCGCCGCGGTGAGACCGAGCGCGCGATACGGGTGCATCAAAACTTGTTGGCGCGTCCGGATCTGCCGCTAGAGCATAAAGTCCACGCGCAATATGAATTGGGCCAGGATTACCTGAACGCCGGTTTGCTGGATAGGGCGGAAGAAACCTTTAATCAGTTGGTCGATACCCAGTATGGCGCGCAAGCCAGACGCGCATTGCTGGAAATTTACCAGCGTGAAAAAGAATGGGAACGCGCGATTCAAGCCGCGCACGCATTGCAGGAATCGGGTGCCGGCGGCCGGCAAAAGGAAATCGCACAGTTCTACTGTGAACTGGCACAGGACGAGCTGGTGCATACGCATCCTGAAACCGCGATTACCCTGCTGGAAAAAGCGCTGGCAGCGGATCGCAAAAGCGTACGTGCAACCATCCTGCTGGGTGATGCACAACTGGCACAGGGCGATACCGAATCTGCATTGCTGACCTGGCGTCGGGTCGAGCATCAGAGCGTGCCGCACGTAGCGCTGGTGGCGCAGCGCCTGATGGATGGTTATCATGCAGTGGGCCGCGCGCAGGAAGGCGTGAATCTGTTGAAATTCTATTTGGCAGAAGCCTCGTCCATCGATTTGCTGGAAGTCGTGTTCAAGGCGGTGCTGGAGCTGGAAGGCGTCGAGGCAGCGAACCAGATGGTGAGCGATGAATTGCGTCGTACGCCGACCTTGCTGGGGCTGGACAAGCTGCTGGAGGCGCGCCTGCTGGAAGCGCCGCCGGAAATGCGCTCCGAACTGTCGCTGGTCAAGAACCTGGTGCATGGCTATACGCAAAAGCTGGCGCGTTACCAGTGCAGCCATTGTGGTTTCAAGGCGCGTCAGTATTACTGGCAATGCCCTGGTTGCAGCAAATGGGAAAGCTACCCGCCACGCCGCACCGAAGAATTGAATGTCATGAACTAGGTGCCATTACGCCGGCTAAGCTGCTTTAAACAGCAACAGCTTAGTCGGCACTCACTTCAACTTCCGCGCATTTATGCATTTCCTTTCGGAAATGTCCGATTCAAATCCCTCCTTGCTTTCCCTACATTCGACCTTGGTCTAGCGATAAACATCGCTGTCTGATGTCGTTATTCCTGTGCATTTTTACAAACTGAATAGGGAGATTGATATGTTGAAAAATGTGTTGCTGGCATGCGCAGCTGTGTTTTTATCGATGAGCGTTGCCTGGGCTGAAGTGGACGTCAACAAGGCCGATCAGGCGGCGCTGGATGGGATCAAGGGTGTTGGCCCTGCCATGTCTGCTGCGATCCTGGAAGAGCGCAAGAAGGGTGGCAACTTCAAGGATTGGGATGATTTGCAGAAGCGGGTTAAGGGCATAGGTGAGAAGAATTCCGAAAAGCTGTCGGAAGCCGGGCTTACCGTGAATGGTGTCACACGGTCCGGCGCAGCCAAGCCAGCGGCCAGGAAGGTAGCCGCCAAACCGGCTGCCAAGGGTAAAGCCGATAAGTAAGCCTATATAAATAAGGCACTAACTGCCTGGCGGTCCTGTAAGCCCTGTCGATGCAAGTCGGCGGGGCTTTTTGCTGTCGAACGGGTTTTTATCGAGTTCGTACGCGTAATAGCATCTGCGATTAAAATGGCGTTTTACCAGAGACACCATCCAAGTACTCACTATGCAATATTTGACCATCGAAGACACCATCGGCAACACCCCACTGGTACAACTCAAACGACTAGGCGGTGAAGACGCAGCGCGCCGCAATAACGTCATCCTCGGCAAGCTGGAAGGCAATAATCCGGCCGGTTCGGTTAAGGACCGGCCAGCCCTGTCGATGATCCTGCATGCGGAAGAGCGCGGTGTGATCAAGCCGGGCGACACCCTGATTGAAGCGACCAGCGGCAATACCGGGATTGCGCTGGCAATGGTGGCGGCGATGCGCGGCTACAAAATGGTTTTGTTAATGCCTGAAAACCTGAGCGAAGAGCGACGCCAGGCGATGGCGGCATATGGTGCGAAGATCGTATTGACGCCAAAAACCGGCGGCATGGAATACGCGCGTGACCTGGCTGAACAAATGCAAAAGAACGGCGAAGGCCTGATCCTCGATCAGTTTGCCAATCCGGATAACCCGCGTGCGCACTATGAAACCACCGGCCCGGAAATCTGGCGCGACACCGGCGGCAAAATCACCCACTTTGTCAGCGCAATGGGAACCACCGGCACCATCATCGGCGTGTCGGAATACCTGAAAGAAAAGAACCCGGATATCAAGATCATCGGTGTACAGCCGGATGAAGGTTCGCAAATCCCGGGCATACGCAAATGGCCGGAAGCGTACCTGCCGAAAATCTATGATGCGAGCAAGGTTGATCAGCTCGAATACGTCAGCCAGGCTGTGGCCGAGCAAATGGCACGCCGTCTGGCGATAGAAGAGGGGATTTTCTGCGGGATTTCAGCTGCTGGCGCGTGTGAAGTGGCGCTCAGGATTTCTCAGACGGTAGAGAACGCGACGGTGGTCTTCATCGTCTGCGATAGGGGCGATCGCTACCTGTCGACAGGAGTATTCCCGGCTTAAGCCGAGAATACTCTGCGGGTAACTAACATTACTCTTGCGGCTCGGTTGCGACGCCGCCACCTTCTTTTGGTTTGAATTGCTTGTCGCTGATACGGAATTTATCGCGGCGGTCACCCATCAGGATGCGCAGGTCACGAATGCTCAGATCACTGACTTCGTGCATGCGGATCAGCAAGGATGCGCCTACCGGCAAACGGCGATGGCGGATTTTGCTGATTACTGGCGGGGCGACTTCGAGTGCGCGCGACAGAGCCGCATCATTTTTCAGATGCAGTCTTTCAATCAACGAGTCCAAGAGGTGGTTTGGGTCGTAAGCAACTTGATCTGCAAGTCGGTTACTTGTCATTTGGCTATCTTGAGTAGTCATAGTATCTTCGATTTCAAAGTGTCAAACGAGGGATCGGTGAAATGCAAGGCACCTTGCAATTTCGTCGGCTACTGATATTGGAGTCTTGTCATATTAGTAAAGTTGCAAACGGTGATGATTTTTTCGTGCCACATATGAAAAAATTAACTATATGCAATCAATATAGCAAGGAATTTCAAAAAAGCAATTACAACTCAGTGTTCTTTTGGCCTCACAATTGGCCAAGAGTTCCTTCAAACAATCTTTTCTTTTTGAGAAAAGTAGCGTTATTGAAATTTTATTCTTTTCTGTGCTTTTTCACAAAAAAACCTTAAAAATCAATGCTTGTTGTTGTTTTCAGGAATGATGCTGCAGTGCAATCCTTGCGCTTAAATAATACTGGTATGTCATTATTTCCGCTCACGCGGCGGTGCTAACAATTGTAAATTCGCCCAGCCCTGCAATCCGAGTTTGCGCAAGGTTTCCATATTCTTTTCATAAATTTCTTCGGCTTCGGGGAAGGCTTCGACTGCGCGTTCGATGCTCGCTTCGCGTAAAAGATGCAAGATTGGATACGGTGAACGATTCGTGTAGTTTTCTATATCGTCTGCTTTTGTGCCGGCAAATTGATAATCAGGATGGAAACTCGCAATCTGGATTTCGCCATCCAGCTCCAGATCTTCGATGGCTTCATCTGCCGTATCGAGGAAGTCGTTGTAATCGAGGAAGTCGCTCAGCACCTCCGGCAGGATCAGCAAGGTCGTGTCGATCTCGGCCGGATCGCTATCCTGTAAGAACTGCAATTCCGTTTTCAACTCCGTCAGCAATGCATCGGTGTCGGTGGCCTGGCTGACCACATAGCGGATTTGCTGTTTGACGTAGACCGCCTTGGCGAAGGGGCAGAGGTTCAGGCCGATGACGGCTTTTTCGAGCCAGGCTTGCGTGAGGGCGATGATTGCATCGTGCGGGGTGGCGGGAGTAGGTGTGTGCATGCGGGCCATCCTGTGAATAGTCCCCCATTTTAAACGTTTGCCACCATGGGCTTCGCTGCGCCTGCAGCGCTTGCCAATAAAAATGATCGCCACGGCACTGCCGGATCGGCTATTCTTGCCACCGTTCCGTCTTGCGCACATGCGCGGCATTTTGATCAAAGTAGAAATCCATGGCTCTCAAATCCACCATCTTCAAAGCTGACCTGCAAATCGCCGATATGGACCGTCAATACTATGACGGCCATGTGTTGACGATTGCGCGCCATCCATCGGAAACCGATGAAAGGATGATGGTGCGTATCCTGGCCTTTGTGCTGCACGCAAACGCGGCGCTGTCCTTCGGCAAGGGTTTGAGCGCGGATGATGAGCCGGACTTGTGGCAAAAGGATTTAACCGGCGCGATTGAGTTGTGGATAGAGGTCGGGCAGCCGGATGAAAAGCGCATCATGAAAGCATGCGGTCGTTCGAATCAGGTCATCATTTATAGCTACAGCAGCATGAGCAATATCTGGTGGAACCAGATCGCCAGCAAGGTCGACCGTGCGAAAAACCTGAGCGTCTACAACCTTGCGGCCGCGACCAGCCAGGCGCTGGCCAGGCTCGCGCAACGCAATATGCAATTGCAATGCACGATACAGGATGGCCAGGTGTGGATTAACGGCGAAGGCGAATCTATCCAGATCGACCTCGCCCAATTGAAAGCGCCTGCGAACGCAGCGCGCTGAATGCGACGGCTCAGTGAGCAGCCGCCTTACACTTAGAAATTGCGCGCCGCGCGTACCGCACGACTCAGATCGACCACCGACATCGCGTAAAAGAAGCTGCGGTTGTATTGGGTGATCGCAAAGAAGTTATCCGCACCCAGCCAGTATTCGCTGGGGTCTGCACCATTCTGCAAATCGACCAGGCCGAACAGCATGTCGGCTGGCGGTTCGATCAATGGCGTTACGCCGGCTTCCTTCATTTCCTTCAATGTGAATTTCGCGCTCAATCCCTGATTGATAAATCGCTGCCAGTTTTCTGTCATGTCCACTTTGGCTGGAAACACGATAGGTTCGCCGCTGCGCCAGCCATGCTGCACCAGGAAGTTGGCTACGCTGCCAATCGCATCGACTGGTGAGTTACGCAAATCGATATGGCCGTTGCCATCGAAGTCGACGGCAAATTTGCGGATGCTGCCAGGCATGAACTGCGGCCAGCCGATCGCACCGGCATAGGAGCCGAGCAACGAGAACGGATCGATGTTTTCATCGCGTGCAAACAGCAGCGTGTTTTCCAGTTCGCCACGGAAGTAATTCATGCGCGCAGTGCGATTCGGCGTTTCCGGATAGGCGAAGGCCAGCGTGGTGATCGCATCCATCACACGGAAATTGCCGGTGTTGCGACCGTAGACGGTTTCGACGCCAAGGATGGCGACGATGATTTCCGCCGGTACGCCGTACTTCGCTTCGGCCCGTGCGAGCGCATCAGCATATTGGTTCCAAAAGGCGACACCGCCATTGATGCGCACCGGTTCCACAAAGCGTGCGCGGTAGGCGGACCAGTTCTTGGGTTTGCCCGGTGGCGCCGGTTTCATCAACTGGATGGCGCTATCGACGTAATGGGTCTGGTTCAGCGTCGATTGCAATTGCTGTTTATTGAAGCCATTCTTTTCCACCATCTGGTCGATAAAGCTGGAGACATCACTCCATTGCGAGAAGTTGGCGAATTCATCACCTTGTACCGGCTTCACGACTTTTTGGGCTTTGGCTGCGCTCTTGGTTGCGGTGACCTGCTTTTTGCCAGCTTCGCCGGCAGAGGCGCAGCCACTCAGGGCGAGGATGGAAGAAAGGGCGATTAGCGGGAGTGATTGTCGGGAGAGCAGTGGAAATGTCATCGAATTTGAGTCAAGAGTGATTTGAGTGTGGAAAGCACATCCGATGGCGACCAGTTTTCTGCGCGACCGTAACGAACTTTTTCATAAAGAGCCATAAATTTCCCGGCAGCATGTTTGCGCTTCTCTGTCAGGGCAGAATCAGCGGCAAGCAGGCGTAGTGCATAAGTGCGTGGGCCTTCGTAAGGAGCCCGTGCATAACCATGGCGCGCCATCTGTTTGCAGAACTGCGCATAAGCAGTTTCCAGCGCATCGCTCTGGCGGCGCGTGCCCAGCAACAGCACGGCAAGTATTGCCATTACCGTAGCGGCGGCCGCCAACAGCAGCAATACCAGCGTTTGCCAGTCGATGTTACCGAAGCCCAGTGAACGTAGCAAATTCTTTTGCTCGTCCGGTGTGTAATTCAGAACCCACTGATTCCAGCCGTTGTTTATTGCTTCCCATTGGAAGCGCAGGCTGCGCAACCATGACGCTGTGCCACTGTTGGCGTTTACCAGCCCGCCGAATACGGTTTCCGTCGCTGCGGCAGTTGCCGGATTGCGATCTATGCGTTCCGGCGCTACGGCCGTGGTCGGATCGATGCGCACCCAGCCGCGTTGCTCCAGCCAGACTTCAGCCCATGCATGCGCATCCGCTTGCCGGACGATCATATAACCATCGACCGGATTGATTTGTCCGCCCTGATAACCGGTGACCACGCGCGCCGAGATGCCCATCGCTCGCATCAGTACGACAAAGGCACTCGCATAATGTTCACAAAAACCTGCGCGCGTAGAAAATAAAAAATCATCAACGCTATTGGCGCCCAATAGTGGCGGCTCCAGGGTGTAGCGGAAGGGTTCGTTGCGGAAGCTTTGCAATACGCTATCAATTGCGGCTTGCTCGTTCGCCGACTTGCCCCTGATTTGCGCAGCCAGCGCTATCGTGCGCGGATTGAAGTGTTCGGGTAAAGCCAGCCACTGCTTCAGTGAGGCCGGGTCTGCTTGCTGAAGGAAATCAAAATCCAGATGTGAGGTGACATCGTAGCGAATCCGTTCGGTGATCGGGCGTGCTGCGCGTAATTCGTAGGCAGGCGTTTTGCCGACGAACTTGCCCGCCAATTGCGGTACCGCGTTAGGTAATTCCAGTGCAAACAGCCAGGGTTCGGAACTGGCTTCCTGCGTCACTTGATAACGTACCGGCTCCCCGCGTGTTTGCGGTGCAGGCAGTGTGCTCCTGCGGGATGTCTGCGCCCTGGTCCAGGTGCGTCCATCGTATTGGTCGAGTACGATGCCGCGCCAGTACAACTGATTATTTTGCGGAACGCCATCCAGGAATTTGACGCGAAAGGCGACTTCGCTGGAAAGCGCGAGCTTGGCGATATTGCCCGGACTCATGCTGTTGGAGAGGCCGCTGCGAGCGGTCTTCGTATCATTGGGCATGCCCCACAAAGGCCCCTGGATACGCGGGAACAGGACGAACAGCACTATCGTCAACGGTACCGCCAGCAACAGGATCTTGCCGGCGAGCTGCAGCCGTCGGCGCAAGGACGGGATGGCACCGGTATATTGAAATGATAGTTGCGCGGCCAGCATCATAATGACGCTGACGATGCTCAGCGCCGCAATCGGCAGGGATTGCGAGTTGAAAAAATTGGTCAGCAATAAAAAGAAGCTCAGGAATACGACGGCAAACAAATCGCGGCCGGCATGCATTTCCAGCAGCTTGAAGGTCAGCAGCAAGGTCAGCACGGCGACACCGGCTTCGCTACCGACAAAGGTTTTGAATGTCAGGTAAACGCCGCCCATCGTCAGCAATGCGAGCGGTAGCAATAGCCAACGCGATGGCATGCGGTTGCCGCGAAAGGTGATCCAGCCACGCCACAGCAGCATCACGCTACCGACCGCGACGATCCACGGCGGCAGATTCGATACATTTGGCGCGAGTACCAGCGCACATGCCAACAACAGGAGCAGGGTATTGGCTTTGTCGCGCGACATCGGCCGCATTTGCAATCGCTTCATGCGGCACGCTCGTATAAGGCCAGTGCCTGCAGGCAGGCGGCCTGATGCGCAGGGCCGATTGCCGGTGGCAGATACAATTGGCCGAGACGGAATGCATACGGCAGGCCGCGTGCTTCAGCCATGAGTACCCAATTCGTCAGGCGCGAGAGTTTTTGTTCGACATCCATGTTTGCCGGCAACTGCCTGTAGTCCAGTGCGAGTTCGCTGGCGGCACCGCCTTCAAACTGTTTGGTTACCAGCGCGCCATCGTTGCTGCGTGCAATCTGGCGCCATGCCATATGGCGGATGGAGTCGCCGGCCTGATAGGCACGGATGCCGGCAAAATCATCATGCCCGGCGCTGCCGCGGCCATCGGATTGTTCGCCTGTCGTCAGCGGCAATGGCGGGCCGTCTGGTTCCGGGTGCGGATAGACCAGTACGCGCATTGCGGGCTGCCAGTACGCCCAGGCCTGCAGCAAGCCGAGCGGGAAACTTGTTTGCAGCCGTATGCGCGGTGCTATCAGCCAGCCGCGTTCCAATGCAGCGGTACTGAGTGTGACGTCGCTGGCTGCATTCGCGGCAATGTCGGTGAAGTGCGGCACACTGGCGACACCGTCTGCAATGAAGGCCAGGCGGATCGCGTAACGTTCATACGGCCGGCGATTGTGCAGATGCAGATTGAATTGCGCTGCCTCACCGGCGAATACTGGTGCGGTGCGGCCGGGTGACAGATGTAAATAGGCGAGGTTGCGGAAGGTCAGGTGCATGCCGACGATGGCGCAACTGGCGAGCAAAAACGTCAGCGCAAAACCCAGGCTCAGGTTGTAATTGATCGAGCACAGGAAAAGCACCAGCAGCATGATGCCGAAGGTAAGGCCGGCGCGGGTCGGCACAATGAAGATGCGACGCTGCGGTAAAAAGACTTCGCCTTCTTCCGCCGTGCGTAGCCGGAACAGGTATTTGCCTGTCCAGGCGCTGATGCCAGTTTGCAGGCGTGAAGGAATGAGGCGCACGATCAGTGGCTCCGCTTCAGACGCTGACCGACCTCATCAATTGCAGGACCAGGTCGCGGCTGCCGAGCGCGCTTGCGCTACCCGCCTTGACCGAGCGCAGGCGATGTGCGGTCACCGGTACCAGCACCGCTTGTACATCTTCCGGGATGACATGATTGCGTCCTTCGAGGGCAGCCCAGGCACGCGCCGCCTGCAATAGCGCAATCGTGGCACGGGGGCTCAGGCCTTCGACAAACATGCCGTTCTGGCGCGAAGCCGCAGCAAGCGCCTGGATGTAATCAATCAACGCCGCCGAGACATGGATATTTTTCAATTCCGCCTGCGCCGCCAGCAGGTCCGTTGCCTGCATCGCCATCGGCAGTGCTTTCAGCAGCGTGCGCCGGTCTTCTCCCATCAGCAATGCGCGTTCGGAAGCGGCATCCGGATAGCCGAGCGATAAACACATCAGGAAGCGATCCAGTTGCGATTCAGGCAGCGGGAAAGTGCCGAGCTGATGCGTCGGGTTTTGCGTGGCGATGACGAAGAAGGGGTCGGGCAAGGCGCGTGTGGCACCATCGGAGGTGACTTGTCGTTCTTCCATCGCTTCCAGCAGCGCTGACTGGGCTTTCGGCGTGGCGCGATTGATTTCATCGGCCAGCAAGACTTGCGTGAAGATAGGACCCGGATGAAACACAAAACCGTTTTTCTCGCGGTCAAAGATGGAAATGCCAACCACATCTGCCGGCAGCAGGTCGCTGGTGAATTGTTGCCGGTTGAACTGCAGGCCAAGCGAGATTGCCAGTGCATGCGCCAGCGTCGTCTTGCCGACGCCGGGGACGTCTTCGATCAGCAGATGACCACCGGCCAGCAGGCAGACCAGCGCCTGACGAATCTGTACATCCTTGCCAACTACGATTTCGCCGACTTGCTTGGCGACTGCATGCACTTTTGCGAACATTCGATATTCCGTCGTTGATGAGCGTCAGGCCGACGCATGAAAGGCGAGCCTCCGATTCTATGCGAAATCACTTGCTTTGGCGCAAGTCAGGCAAGGGTTTGGGCTTGGGGTGGAATTGTGCAAATTGAACGAATGTTCATTTGCAAAGAGAGGTATGCGTCAATCCTGCTTTTGCTTGCGGATGACAAACCAGCCGGCGACTACCGTGAAGGTGGCGACGATACCGGCCACGATCCAGAAGCCATAAGCATGTTCAGCCAGGGGCACGCCGCCGACGTTCATGCCGAGCAAACCGGCAATGATATTGATGGGCAGCGCCAGTACGGTGACGATGGTCAGCACATACAGGCTGCGGCTGTTTTCTTCATTGACCTGCGCCGCGATTTCTTCCTGCAGCAATTTGATGCGCTCCTGCAGCGAACTCATATCGCTCAGGACCACCGAGAATTCCTCGGTAGACTGGCGTAGTTCCTGGCTATCCAGTTCGGCGACCCAGACCGGCGGCTTTTGTAGCAGGCGGAATAGGGCGGCCGGTTCCGGCGCCAGCAGGCGTTGCAGGCGCACCAGGATGCGACGCAGCGCGCCGAGGTCGGTGCGTTGCTTGTTCAGGCGTCCGGCCAGCAAATTGTCTTCGACGCGGTCAACCCGGGCGACCGCATCGCGCACGATTTTGACCAGTACATCCGCCTGGTCGCGCAATAGATGCACCAGTAATTCGACCGAAGAACGTATGGTGTCGCCATGCTCGACCGCCTGGCGCAGGCGCTCGATTGATTTCAGCGGCGTGCGGCGTGCGCTGATGACGACATCCTGCGTCACGCTCAGCCACAGGGTGGCGATATCGGCGGACTCAAAGGAAAAGCTGTGCAGCACATCGTTGACGACTGCAATCAGTGTATTGTCAGCCAGCTCGATGCGGGTCGAACGCGAGCCGTCATGCAGCGCTTCATTGAATTCGTCGGCGACACCGGCGTGTTCGCTCATCCATTTTTCGCTGGCGGTATTGCTGAGGTTGAAGTGCAGCCAGATGAATTCACCGGCGCGTTGTGCGGGTGTTAACTGCAGCCATGCCAATGCTTCGCCGGAGTGAATCAGGCTGGCCGCCTGTTCCGGTTTGAACAGGAAGCCCCAGATCAGGCCGGATGGATCCGAGCCGTAGTTCAAGCCGCTGGCGCTGATCATCTTTATCGAATCGGGCAGGGGCAAAGCGACGCCGCGCGATGACGGCGGGCGTCACGCGAGAGGGCGGCAGAAAGACGAGAGAAGTGCACGATAGATGCGTTTCTTGCAATGTCCGGCAGGGCCGGCCACATCACAAAAGGAATTGGTCGGGGCCTTTATGCGCCGGTCCCCGTTGGCGCTGCGGACATCAGTGTGCATGCCGGATATGACGCGCGTATGACAATTTCCGCTGATTTCAGCCCACTTAATGCATCGAATATGCGGAAAGCGGGGCCGGCTTGTCCTCGAAGCGGGCTGCGAACGAGTAAAATAGCGGCTTGCTTCCCTCAGATAAAGTCACGCATGTCCATACAATGGTACCCAGGTCACATGAACGCCGCCCGCAAGAAGGCGGCGGAAGCCATGGAAAAGACCGACATGATCATCGAGGTGCTGGACGCGCGCGTACCGCAGGCCAGCCGCAACCCGATGATCGAAGAGCTGCGCACTTTCCGCCAGCGTCCCTGTTTAAAGATACTCAATAAGAGCGACCTGGCCGATCCGGCCGCGACGCAAAAATGGCTGGATTTATACAATAGCCAAAAGGGCGTACACGCCGTTGCGCTGAGCTGCAAAAAGCCGTCCGATGTCGCCAAGATCCCGGGTTTGTGCCTGAAGATTGCACCGCATCGCGGTACCGCGCTCAAGCCTTTGCGCATCATGATCATGGGTATTCCGAACGTCGGCAAATCGACGCTGATGAATGCCTTGCTGAAAAAACGCGTCGCCAAGGTTGGTGACGAACCGGCCGTGACCAAGATGCAGCAGCGTCTCTACCTCGGCAACAATATGGTGCTGACCGATACACCGGGCATGATGTGGCCGAAGATCGAACATCCGAGTGATGGCCTGATGCTGGCGGCCAGTCATGCGATCGGCAGCAATGCGTTGATCGAAGAAGAAGTCGCCACCTTCCTGGCGGATATCGTGCTCATGCATTACCCGCATTTGCTGACCGCGCGTTACGGTTTCCCGACCGAAGGCATCGATGGCGTCAGCGTGATCGAAGGCGTGGCTTTGCGGCGCGGCTTCCGCATCAAGGGCGGTGAGCTCGACCTGGAAAAAGCCGCCCATACCTTCCTGCAGGATTACCGGGTTGGTGCTTTGGGTCGCGTCAGCCTGGAAACACCGGAAAGCCGTATCGCCTTATTGGCCAGCTTCCAGCCGCCGCCGTCGCTGAGCGATGTGGCACATGATGACGATGAAGAAGCGGAAGAAAGTCGCGACGATAGCGCATCACGTCGGCGTTAAATAAATCCGGAAGTCTCAGGGACAAGAAAAAGCCCGCAAGGCATATACCTTGCGGGCTTTTTTTGATGTGCAGGAAAAGCGCATCGGGCGGCGGCACCGTGCAATACGGTACCGCCAGCGGAACGGCACTTACATCATGCCGCCCATACCACCCATGCCACCCATACCGCCCATATCACCCATGCCGCCTGCTGGTTTGTCTTCAGCGACTTCAGCAACCATGCAATCGGTTGTCAACAACAGGGCAGCGATCGAAGCAGCATTTTGCAATGCCGAACGGGTCACTTTAGCTGGATCCAGCACGCCCATTTCAACCATATCGCCGTAGGTACCGTTGGCAGCGTTGTAACCGAAGTTACCTTTGCCTTCCAATACTTTAGCGACAACAACCGAAGCTTCTTCGCCGGCGTTTTGCACGATCATGCGCAGTGGTTCTTCCATTGCACGCAGAACGATACGGATACCAGCTTCCTGGTCTGGGTTGTCGCCTTTGATGTTGATCGCAGCACGTGCGCGCAACAGGGCAACGCCGCCGCCTGGAACGATACCTTCTTCAACTGCAGCGCGGGTTGCGTGCAGAGCATCTTCAACGCGTGCTTTTTTCTCTTTCATTTCAACTTCGGTAGCTGCACCGACTTTGATCACGGCAACGCCACCTGCCAGTTTGGCAACGCGTTCTTGCAGTTTTTCACGGTCGTAGTCCGAAGTTGCTTCTTCGATTTGGGCACGGATTTGTTTCACGCGTGCTTCGATCGTGACAGCCTGGCCGTTACCGTCGATCAGCGTGGTGTTTTCCTTGCCGATTTCGATACGCTTTGCCTGGCCCAATTCTTCCAGTGTGATTTTTTCCAAAGTCAGGCCGACTTCTTCAGCAACAACCTGGCCACCGGACAGGATCGCGATGTCTTCCAGCATTGCCTTACGACGGTCGCCGAAGCCTGGTGCTTTTACTGCGCAGGTTTTCAGGATGCCGCGGATGTTGTTCACAACCAGGGTTGCCAATGCTTCGCCTTCGATGTCTTCTGCGATGATCAGCAGTGGACGGCCGGCTTTTGCAACTTGTTCCAATACCGGGAGCAGGTCACGGATGTTGGAGATTTTCTTGTCGCACAACAGGATGAACGGGTTTTCCAGGATAGCGGTTTGCTTTTCCGGATTGTTGATGAAGTATGGCGACAGGTAGCCGCGGTCAAACTGCATACCTTCAACGATGTCGAGTTCGTCGTTCAGGGATTTGCCGTCTTCAACAGTGATGACGCCTTCCTTGCCGACTTTTTCCATCGCTTCAGCGATGCGCTCGCCGATCGATGCATCGCTGTTAGCGGAGATCGAACCAACTTGAGCGATTTCTTTGGTGGTGGTGCATGGCTTGGCAATGGCAGCCAGTTGTTCGACAGTTGCTGCAACAGCCTTGTCGATACCGCGCTTCAGATCCATTGGGTTCATGCCGGCTGCAACGTACTTCATGCCTTCGCGAACGATCGCTTGTGCCAATACGGTTGCAGTGGTGGTGCCGTCGCCTGCGTTGTCGCTGGTGCGGGAAGCCACTTCTTTCACGAGCTGTGCGCCCATGTTTTGCAATTTGTCTTTGAGTTCGATTTCTTTAGCGACCGAAACACCATCCTTGGTGACGGTTGGTGCGCCGAACGAGCGTTCCAGAACCACGTTACGGCCTTTAGGGCCCAGGGTTACTTTAACTGCATTCGCCAGAACGTTGACGCCTTCAACCATCTTGGCGCGCGCTGCGTCGCCGAAAATTACTTCTTTAGCTGCCATGTTGATTGCTCCTGATTATTCGTTGAGTGACTGAATCACTGAATCCCGACTAGGGATGACACCATTTCGAGCGCTGCGGCCTGGCCGTCGCGTCCGAAAAACGGCATCACTTTTGTACGATTGCCATGATGTCTTCTTCGCGCATCACGAGAACTTCGTTGCCATCAACTTTGACGGTTTGGCCAGCATATTTGCCGAACAGAACGCGGTCGCCGACTTTAACGTCGAGTGGGCGAACTTTGCCGTCTTCGAGGATCTTGCCGTTGCCGATTGCCAGAATTTCACCTTGATCAGGCTTTTCAGCAGCTGCTTCAGGAATGATGAGGCCGGACGCAGTTTTTGTTTCCTGGTCGAGGCGCTTGACGATGACGCGATCGTGCAAAGGACGAAGGTTCATACAAACTCCTTAGTTTTCAATAGGTTATGGTGATTTGCGGCATAGGGCTGCAAAGCGTGCTTTACAGTGCATTCATGCCGCACTAGAAAGTTGGTCGTCCAGGGGTAAGTTGTTAGCACTCTCTCCCGACGAGTGCTAAGTATAGGGACGCTTCCTGGATAATTCAAGTCGGCGCGCTGTTCAAATTGAAATAATAAAAATTCGGAAACAGATCCGGGATTTTTGTTGTTTATTTGAAAAGTGCCGGATCCTGGCCAAGATGTCGCCTTGTTTGCTTCTATATATAGAGCGTATTTCAGCCCGGCTTGTAGTTGCCTGTGAACGCCGCGGCGCTTTATTACAGTCCGCTTAGCCTTGAGGCAAGGCCAATTCATTGCTATGGTGACACTCGCGTGAGTAGCGCATCGCTAACTGGCAGCTTGGTAGCAGTTGTAAACAGATACCCATTTTCCAAGGAGGCTTTATGCAGTTCCCGCATTGGATGCACCTGACGGTTCAGGCATGTCTTGTCACTACGCTCGCGATTCCCGTGCATGCAAATGCATGTACACGCGTGGTCTACCTGGGTGAAAACGGCAATACCGTCACCGCACGTTCGATGGACTGGAAAGAGGATAGCGGCAGCAACCTGTATATCCTGCCGCGCGGGATGGAGCGTAGTGGTGAAGCCGGGGCGAACTCCTTACGTTGGGTTTCTAAATATGGCTCCGTCGTCACAACGGCTTATGAGGTTTCCACCGCCGATGGTGTCAACGAAGCCGGACTCTATGCCGGTGTACTGTGGCTGACGGAATCGCAGTATCCAAAATTCGATGCCAAGAGCAAACCGGGGCTGACGATCGCGGCATGGACGCAATACGTGCTGGATAATTTCGCCAGCGTTGCCGAGGCGGTGACGGCATTGGAAAAAGAACCGTTCACCCTGGTAACGGATAATGTGCCAGGCCAGCAAAGGCTGGCGACATTGCACTTAAGCATATCCGACGCCGGTGGCGACAGTGCGATCTTTGAATACATCAATGGCCGGCAGGTGATTCATCACGGCCGGCAGTACCAGGTCCTGACCAACTCACCGACATATGACCAGCAACTTGCGCAAAACGCTTATTGGAAACAGGTAGGCGGCACCGCCATGTTGCCGGGTACGAACCGCGCATCGGATCGTTTTGCCCGTGCTTCCTTTTATATCAATGCGATTCCGCAAAGCGGCGCGCCCGATGAAAGCCTGGCTGCTGTGTTCAGCGTGATCAGGAATGTATCGGTGCCACTTGGTATCGCAACGCCGGATCAACCTGAAATATCTTCGACGCGCTGGCGCACGGTGTTTGATCACAAGCGCAAGCTATATTTCTTTGAGTCTGCACTGACACCCAATACGTTCTGGGTTGATCTCAATAAGATCGACTTTTCCAAGGAAAGCGGTCGAGTCAAAAAGCTGGATCTCGGTCCACATCAGTCGCACATATTTGCGGGTGAAGTGAGTGGCCGTTTCCTTCCATCCAAGCCTTTTCCTTTCCTCGGCATCTGAGCCAGCCCGGGGTTCACTATAAGACGGCCGGTTTTTCCTTGCTGCGGTTTGCTCAGGGAATGCCGGCTGGTCCTGCAAACACTTTCCTGCGCATTTCTTTCTCGACTGCATCAGACTGTCGGCATAAGCCGGCATTTTTGTCTGGCGGGAACGGTATACAAGAATAATCTTATTGTTAATTGTCCTTGGCCCAATAAGCTCATTCCGAGACTTGTGACGTCATATAGGTGGTATGCCACTTATGTGAATTCCGGAAAAACTGCAAGTCGGGAAGCTATGACTATATAAACAAGGAGGAGCAATGAATCGCAATATAAGAAATCCAGTCGCATGGTTGCGGGGTCTGGCCGTAATTGGACTCGCTGTTTTCGGGGTGTGCAATGCAGTGGCTGCGCCGGAAGCTGACGGTCGTATGAAGGTTACGCTGGTCGGTACCGGCGGGCCGGAGATCAGTCCGACCAGGTTCGGTTATGCCACCCTCGTCGAGGCCGGTGGGCAGAAACTGCTATTTGATGCCGGCAGGGGAGTGGTGCAACGGTTGTATGAATCACGCGTCAATCCGAAAGATGTCACCAAGGTTTTCCTGACGCACCTGCATAACGATCATATCGAGGGCTTGCCTACCTTGTGGATTACCCCATGGTTCCTGTTGGCACGTGAGCAAACCCTGTCGATATGGGGGCCGGAAGGAACCACGGAGATGATCGCCGGTATGCGCGCGATGTTTTCAGATGTTAAGAAACGGGGCGGGGTCAATGGTTTCAACAAGATCGAGTACATGAACATCGCCGTGACGGAATTGAAAGAAGGCGTCGTGTATGAACAAGGCAAGCTGAAAGTGACTGCATTCAGGGTTTCACACGGCGACGGTGATCCCGCCTTTGGCTACAAGATCGAATTTGGCGCGCGCAAGCTGGTGCTCTCCGGTGACACTATCTATAGTCAGAAGGTCGTTGAAGCAGCGCGCGGTGCGGATCTGCTGGTGCATAACGTGGTTGGCTTCAGTGATGTCTGGATGGCACGCCCGGGAGCAGAAAAGCACCGGGCTTCGGTTGCGGGCAAGCTGGCCTCGCCGGACCAGGTGGCGCGGGTCTTCAAGGAATCCGCGCCGCGCCTTGCCGCAATTTCCCATATCGTGAAGAAGGATCTGTCCGGTGCCAGTGGCGATCAATTTATCGTTCAACAGGTACGCAAGAATGGGTATGCCGGTCCCTTGCTCATGGGTGAAGACAGGACGGTGATCGATATCAGTGACGCCGGTATAAAAATCATCCCGCCGCAGCCAACGGACGACTTGCCGGATCTCGACAATCGCCTGGTGGATTTGACGCAGCACGCACACTGAACGAGGTCATGAGCTAACAGAGATGATATAGCCTGGGCCAAGCAGGCCTTTGCCTTGTGCAATTCAAAATTCGGTCTCCGCCAGACGGCATGGTCTGGCGGAGATTTTTTTTTCGACGTCAGAAATTCACGCTGCTTTTCGTATTGTCCTTCACACATCGTTTTTCAAATCAAGGTTGCTTACGGATGAAAACATTTGTTTGCGGACTTGTCTTTTTGTTCTTTATTTTGTTGTGAATTCCAACATGATTTGAATTTGAAATCTGTGCGGAAAGCCTCATAAACACTCGATTTATCAATCTTTAACAATCCATTTTCGCTTCCTGTATTTTTCCCGCTGTTTGTTAGCATTTGTTGACATTGTGTTTTTCAACGCTCTGCTAAAGTCCGCCCTGATTTCCGGGAATCCTTCTGTGTCAGCTGATTAGTTCCAGGCCTTGCAGCTTGAATATCGATTCAGAAAATTCTCGGCATCTAACAAATTCCCTGCACGAGAGCATCCGCATCCATTTTTTCGGCGCAGAAGCTCTGTGTATTTGGATGTCTCTGTTTAATGACGGCGGGCGCAAGAATTTGGCGATTCGCTCTTGAAGATGTGTTTTTGTTTTCATTCATAAATTCACATTCATTTTTTTAGCGAGTTCATGAGAAATAAGCGCAATCGTTTGCAAGCAGCAGTTTCAGGAATCACATTTTGTTTTTTGAGTTTAGGCGCAGCAGCTCATACGCACGCGGCTATTTCATCGACGGAATATGACGCCGTGATCCATGCCGCGCGCGACGGTCAGACCGCTACCGCGATTGAGAAATTGCAGGCATGGCATCGTGAATATCCGGCAAACCAGAAGGTGCTGTACGACCTGGTCGTGGTCCTGGCCTGGGCCGGCGACTTTAACGGTGCACTTGCTTATGCTGATGAACTGACGGTAGCCGGTACGCCAGGCTATGTCCTGAAATCGCTGGCACAGTCAGCCCGTTCCGCTGAACGCTGGCCGCTGGCAGAAAAAATCTACCGCTACGCATTACGTACCGAGCCCAATGATATCGAGTTGCGCACCGGCCTGGTCCATGCGCTGCTCGGACAGAAGCAGGCTGATGCGGCCTTGCAGTATGTGCAAGGTTTCCTGCCGACCTTCAGTTCGGAATACAAACGCAGCGACGCACCCATGGTCACTTTATTGGGCTTTGTTTACAGCCGTCGCGAAGAAGCCCTGTATGCGGCCAATGCCTATCAGGATGCGGTGCGGCTGGATCCGCAATCGCGTGAAGCGTATCGCGGCTATGTATTTGCGTTGAATGACGCAGGTATGCCTTACCTGGCCGCACGCACTGCGGATAAACGTCTTGACTGGTTTAGCAAGGAAGAGCAATTGCGACTCGCGCATTCTGTCGCCGGTCACACCGTTAATTTCGGTGAAACCCAATTGATTGTCGATGAAAAAAAGCCGCGCTTCCAGACCACCGATACGGCGCTGACCGAAACGGCAAATGTCATGGATCGATTTGGCCCGCAAGCGGCAACCAAATTTGATCGCATGGTTGCCTTGCGTGATCGGCAGATGATGAAAGAGGTCGTGCAGCTGTATCAGGAATTGCTGGCGGCCGGTGTCGCGATGCCTTCGTATGCAAAAGCCGCCGCCGCCGATGCCTATCTCTATCTGGAGCAGCCGGAACAGGCGCGTGATCTGTATATCTCGGCAATTAATGATGCCGGTCGCGGTGATGTGGCGAATGTCGATACCTGGCGCAATGGCCTGGCTTATGCGTATAGCGAATCCGAGCAGCACGATGAAGCGCAGGCGCTGGCCGATGGCGTGATGCGGGTGACACCGACGCTGGCCAATCGTGGCATCCCTTCGGTCGAAGCACCGAACGGGGACTATCCGACGGCGACCGTAACGCCGGCCTTGATACGCATGTATGCGGATCGCCTGAAGGAAGCGGAGCAGCATCTGGCGCAACTGCGTGCAATTGCACCATTCAATGGACAGACCAGACTGGCCTGGGCCAGCCTGCAAAGTTCGCGTGAACATCCGCGGGCGGCGTTGGAGGAATTCACTCTGATGCAGCTCGATGACCATAAATCAGTGAGTGCGCAAGCCGGGCGCGGTGAAAGCCTGCTGGCATTGAACGAGTTTTCCGCAGCGAAAGCGGTCTTGCCGCCACTGTGGGCCGACTATCCGGAAGACAAGGATGTGCAGAACCTCGCACGCAAACTGGATATCCATGACAGGCCGTTTTTGCGCGTCAGCACCACGATAGGCAAGGGCGGCCAGCTGGCCGGCGCCGAATCAATTTTCGATGCACAGCTTTATTCGGAACCATTGACGAATTCCCTGGGTGAGCCGTTCCGTGTGTTTACGCATCTGTCACGTTCGACCGGTAGCGTTGATCGCCAATTGCCGACCGAAGCCAAGGTGTCGCGTACCCGTATCGGCGTCGGCCTGGACTATCGCGTGCGCGATCTGGAGATAGAGGGCGAGGTTAACCAGGCAACGCAGAATGCGGACAAGAGCGGTATCGCCTTGCAAGTCGTGAAGTACTTCTCGGATTACTGGCGTATGCGCCTGGCAGCAGACAGCAACGTCAATGATTTGGCGGCGGCTGCATACAACGCGAATGTAACGGGCCGGCGTGTACTCGCCGGTGTGACCTGGCAGCAGAACGAAGCACGCAGCATAGACGCGGAAATATCGGCTACCAAGTTCAGCGATGGCAATCAGCGTGATGTGTTCGGCGTCGCATGGACCGAACGCTGGATCAGTGGCCCGGTCTTCAAACTGGACTCGATGGTTTCCCTGGCGACGTCACGGAATAGTGCCCGTGATGCCGTGTATTTCAATCCGATCAGCGATCGTGAAGCAACAGTGGCATTGCTGGGCGAATGGCGCACATGGCGCCGCTATCGCCGCTCGATGGTGCAGCAAGTGCAAGTCTATACCGGCCGCTACTGGCAGGAAGATTTCAGATCCGGTTCCACCTCCGGCCTGCAGTACGGGCATCTGTGGTCATTCGATGAAGTGTTCAGTATCGGCTACGGCCTTGGTGTCAGCACGCACCCGTATGACGGTGTGCGTGAGAAGCGTCATTACGGATATTTGAATTTGAATTGGGCAATAAAGTGAAGAGTATGTTGACGATAGCGCTCGACTGTCTGCGCAAAACTGAAGACATGATCCGGCTGTGCGTTTTATGCATCGCATTGCTGCCTGCCTTGGCGTCGGCGCAGCAAGCCGTCGGTGTGGAAGTGCCGCGCCTGCAAATACCGGCGCAACGCATAGACCCGCCGCAATCCTATCGTGTGCTGTGTTACCACGATGTGCGTGACAACGTACGTGAAAGTTTCAAGGTGTGGCCGGAAGCAACCGCAGTGGATACACGCGACCTGACCGCGCAATTGAGCTGGCTGGATCAAAACGGTTATCACCCGGTCAGCCTGCAGCAAATTATTGATGCACGTGCGGGCAAAAAACCTTTGCCGGAAAAAGCCATCTTGCTGACCTTTGATGACGGCTTTGAAAGCATGTACACCAAGGTCTTCCCTTTACTCAAGCAATTCGGTTTCCCGGCCTTGATTGCGATCGTAGGCGACTGGATCCAGACGCCGCCGGACCAGCCGGTGCAGTTCGGTGATATCAAGGCGCCGCGCAAGGCATTTGTGAACTGGGATCAGGTGCGCGAGATGCAAGCATCCGGCCTGATCGAAGTCGCTTCGCATTCGCACAGCCTGCACAAAGGTATCAATGCCAATCCGCAAGGCAATATGATGCCGGCGGCGATTACCCGTTACTACTGGCCACAAAGCGGTCAATACGAAAGCGATGAAGCGTATGCCAAACGCATACGCGATGACCTGAGCCGCAGCGCGAACCTGATTGAGAAAGAAACCGGCAAACGCCCGCGTGCAATGGTGTGGCCGTATGGTGCCAATAGCCAGATCGCAAACCAGATTGCCGCTGAAGTCGGGATGCCGATTTCGCTGAATCTCGAACCGGGTCCGAATACGGCCAGCGATGATCCGAATTACATCCGCCGCACGCTGGTGGTATTCGATACCGAACTCAGCGGCATGGCGGAAATCCTGCGCCAGCCGGCGACTTACGACGGTGTCGAGCGCCCATTGGAGCGCGTGATCCATGTCGACCTCGATTATGTGTACGACCCGGATCCTGCAGTGCAGGAAGCGAATCTGTCGAAACTGCTGGATCGCATGCTGCGCCTGCATCCGACTACGGTTTACCTGCAGGCTTATGCAGATCCGGATGGTGATGGCGTCGCTGACGCATTGTATTTCCCGAATCGTCATATGCCGGTGCGCAGCGATTTGTTTACACGCGTCGCATGGCAGTTGCGCACGCGCGCCGGAGTGCGGGTATTTGCCTGGATGCCGTTGCTGGCTTTCAAACTGCCTGATTCGAATCCGGCAGCCACACATCTGGTCCAGACCATGCCGGGAGCGCCGGCATCCGCGTCGCAGAACCGTTATTTGCGCCTGTCACCGTTCGATCCTTTGGCGCGCCGCACCATTACCGAGATATACGAAGACCTGGGCAAGCATTCCGCTTTCCACGGTGTGTTATTCCATGATGATGCGACCTTGTCGGATTACGAAGATGCCAGCCCGGCTGCGCTCGCCGTGTATCGCGATCAATGGCATTTGTCGGGTGCCATGGAAGAGCTGCGCAATGATCCGCAAGTGCGCCGCTTGTGGGCGCAAAAGAAGACCGCCTATCTGAATGACTTCAGCTTGCAGCTGGCCGCGACCCTGCGTAAATACCAGCCGGCCCTGATGACGGCACGGAATATCTATGCCGAAGTGATCCTGAATCCTGATTCGGAAGACTGGTTTGCACAAACCTATCCAAGTTTCCTTGCGACTTACGATTACACCGCGATCATGGCGATGCCGTATATGGAAGGCGCGAAGGACGCGACCGCCTGGCTCGCAAGATTGATGGATACCGTGAAGCAGACGCCGGGTGCTTTGCGCACCACGGTATTTGAATTGCAAAGCAAGGACTGGCGCAGCAATACGCCGATTCCATCGGCCACGCTGGCAGCGCAGATACGCCAGTTGCGCCTGGCCGGTGCGCGTGGTGTGGGCTACTACCCGGACGACTTCCATGCGAACCAGCCGGAAGAAGACATCATCAAGCCTGAAATCTCCGTAGAAACACATCCGGCGCGGAGATAGTCATGAATTTCGAAAACGTCCTCTTCGGTTTTACTTTTTACTATCCATTGTTCATGGCTTACGTCTGGATCATTGGTGGTATTACGTATTACCTGCGTTACGAGCGGACCAGCCTGCACGACCAGAATCCGCTGACGGAATTGAAAGCCACGCCGCCGGTTTCAGTGATCGTGCCTTGCTTCAACGAAGGCGACAATATCCGCAGCGTGGTGGATGCCTTGTCGCGCCTGAACTATCCGGATTACGAAATCATTTGCGTCAACGACGGCAGCAAGGACAATACTGGCGCCATCCTCGATGAACTGATCGCGACGCATCCGAAACTGCGCGTCGTGCATCAGGCGCGTAACCAGGGCAAGGCGGTGGCCCTGAATACGGCAGCATTGATTGCCAAGAGCGAATTCCTGATGTGCATAGACGGTGATGCCATCCTCGATCCGGATTCGATTCCGTGGCTGCTCAAACATTTTGAAACCGGCCCGCGCCTCGGCGCCGTGACCGGCAATCCGCGTATCCGCACCCGTTCCACCTTGCTCGGGCGTTTGCAGGTCGGTGAGTTTTCTTCCATCGTCGGTCTCATCAAACGCACGCAGCGTATTTACGGTCGCCTGTTCACGGTATCCGGTGTGGTCGTGATGTTCCGTCGTCGCGCCTTGCTCGATGTCGGCTTCTGGAGCCCCGAGATGCTGACCGAGGATATCGATATCAGCTGGAAGCTGCAGGCGAATCACTGGGATGTGCGCTTCGAGCCGCGCGCCCTGTGCTGGATCCTGATGCCGGAAACCGTCAAGGGTTTGTGGAAGCAGCGCCTGCGCTGGGCGATGGGTGGCGTGCAGGCTATTTTCAAGTACGCCTACATTTTCAAGCACTGGCATCTGCGCCGCTTGTGGCTGGTTTATATCGAATACAACCTGTCTGTGCTGTGGGCCTACACCATGGCGACCGTGCTGGTCTTGTACGTCCTCAGCCTGTTTATTTATATCCCGCCCTTGTGGCGCGTCGAGATTTTCCCGAGCTGGCATGGCGTGCTGATCGGCACCACCTGCCTGTTGCAAGTATTGGTCGGCATGATCCTCGATCGCCATTACGACAAAAAAGTGTATCGCCATTACTTCTGGATGATTTGGTATCCGGTCTTTTACTGGATGCTGAATATGTGCACCACCGTCTGGTCCGTGCCCAAGGTTCTGTTTCGCAAGAGCGGACGTCGCGCCGTCTGGGTCAGCCCGGATCGCGGCGTCGGCTCGGCCGACGGTGTGCACGTGAAGGCACTCCCGCCTATCAATACGGAACCGGCACCGCAGCCGCATCGAGGTAATCATGACTAGTGATCTGCAAGAGCAAACCAATCCGCTCATCCTGAATAAACCGCACCTGGTAGCGCCACTGACAAAATTCGTGAGTGCGCTGGTCACTATCGTGTTCTGGGGTTTCTTTGTCTATCTGTGGTGGCCTTTGCTGACCCTGGTCGCCGGTGCCTTGGGCTATCACTCGATCAATGAGCTGACCTATGCGACCGATATGCTCAATGTCCGGAATTTGACAGTGTCTTATGCGCTGATCGTGATTGCACTGGCCGGTTCATTATTGTTGTGGGCGGCGATTGAGTACCTACGCTTCCGCAATCTGAACCGCCGTCGCTGGCCATTTTCGGTGGCAGTGGCGGACCTGGCTTCCTATTCCAAATTACCGGAACCCGAGCTGGCGCAATTGCAAAGCGAACGTCGCCTCGTGGCACATCATGATGATCATGGCGGCGTGATGCAGTTTGATCGTCCGCGTGCTGATAAGAAAAAGGCTCCGGAGAAAAAGGCGGCAAGTTTCCAGTTGCCAGCCATGCTATTGAGCGATCCGGTTTAATTCGCCCGCAAATTTCCTGCATTCCGTTCCTGCACATATGCGGAGTGGAGTGCAGCGTGTCTTCGCGTCATTCGACGCTCCCTCAGCTTTATATATATGTATGCCCGGCTAAGCCTTAGCCGCAAGGCTTGCCCGGTCATGCTTATCAAAAAGCAACAATAATGCGCATTCCGGGCATTTAGCTCTGTTAATGATAATCATTATCGATTAAAATGTTTCCGTTTTGGGCCGGTCCCGTCCAGTGTTCGGCGGGGCGGCGAATGTGATTGTCCTGTATGGCGAGACGTTGAACTATCGATTGCGCAGAGTCGCCGTCTTGATCGATGTAATGCGCAATGCGCGAAGCAAGTGATTTCAAACAGATGAAACTGAACCAAGAATTGCAATACCGTCTGGGCATAGCTTCACGTGCCGTAGCCGCCATCCTTGGTGGCTACGGGGTGACGGCGCTGACGACTGCCCTGCTGGCGGTCATTTTGCCGATGGTGCGTATCGATGCCGTGCTGACGGCGACCTTATTATCTTTTACCGTCTATACCTGCGCGGTGCTGTGGGTGTTTGCAGCAAGTAGTGCATTCCGCGCCTGGCTTGGACTCGTATTGCCTGCCGCCGTCCTCGGCCTGGGTTTGCTGGCACATCGGAGCTTCGCATGAAAGAAGGATTTCGCCAGTCAATGGCATGGTTGCACACCTGGTCCGGTCTGCTGGTGTGTTGGGTCTTGTTCCTGGTGTTTACGGCGGGGACGGCTTCGTATTTCCGCGATGAGATTACGCTGTGGATGAAGCCGGAATTGCACGCGGCGGCGGCCACGCCGGTGCCGGCGGCGCAGGCGATAGACCATGCGGTGCGCATGCTGGAAAAAGAAGCGGCCGGTGCGGCGCGCTGGTTTATTACCTTGCCGGATGAGCGTAACCAGGCTTTGAACGTGGTCTGGATCGGGCAAGCCGAGCCGGGTAAAAAAGGTCGCGGCAAACTTGAACGCGCGCAATTGAATCCGGCTACCGGTGAACGCATGGCCGAAGTGCGCGAGACACGCGGCGGCGAATTCATCTACCGCCTGCATTACGATTTGCATTACATGCCGGCGCAATGGGCGCGCTGGATCATCGGCTTTTGCGCGATGTTCATGCTGGTGGCCATCGTCAGCGGCGTGATTACGCACAAACGAATTTTCAAGGACTTCTTTACCTTCCGTCCGAAGAAGGGCCAGCGTTCATGGCTGGATGCGCACAATGCCGTGGCGGTACTGGCCCTGCCGTATCACTTGATGATTACCTATACCGGCCTGGTGACCTTGATGTTTATGTACATGCCCTTCGGTGTGCAGTCGGCATACAAGGGCGATGAAAAAGCCTTTACTGCGGAAGCGTTCCGCCAGGCAGAGAATAAAAAACCGGCACACAAGGCCGCTCCGCTGGCACCGATTACGCCCATGCTGCTACAGGCTGAAAAGCACTGGAATGGCGGGCAGGTCAGTCGCGCGACAGTCAATAATCCGGGCGATGCGAATGCCACCATTCAATTGACACGCGAAGCGGAAACGAAGCTGTCGAGTACGCGCCAGTCGATGCAGTTTGATGGTGTAAGCGGTGCTTTCATTTCCTCGATAGGTGACGAGACGAGTACCGCCGTCGAAGCACGCGGTGTGCTCTACGGTTTGCATGTGGCTGACTTCGCCAATCCTTTATTGCGTACCTTGTTCTTCCTGTGCGGGCTGGCCGGTTGTGCGATGGTGGCGACCGGTGCCTTGTTGTGGGCTGTGAAGAAACGGCAAACGTATGCGAAGGCATTGGCCAACGGTGGCCGTGTCGGCTTTGGGCTGCGCCTGGTGGATGGCTTGAACATAGGCGCGATTGCCGGTTTGCCGATTGCGCTGGCCGCTTATTTCTGGGCGAATCGCTTGCTTGCAGTCGGTATCGAGAAACGTATTGAAACTGAAATCAGCTGGTTCTTTATTGCATGGGGTGCTGCTGCAGTGCTGGCGCATATCCGTCCGAATCGCCGCATGTGGCAATGGCAGCTGATTGCCGGTGGTTTGTTGTTTGCGTTGATACCAGTGTTGAATGTATTTACCACCAACTCGCATCTGGGCGTGACGCTGTTGCAGGGCAAGGGTCCCTGGGCGGTGGCCGGCTTTGATTTGTTTGCGCTTGGTTTTGGCCTGTGCCTGATGTATGCAGCGAAGCGACTGGCGCAAAAGAAATCGGTAGCGAAAGCCAAAGCGGTAGAAAAAAAGATCGAACAAAACAGGGGCGAGAGTGAGCGTCCCATGCAGGAGGCGGTATGAGCATGTTTGGCTTCATCGCTTCGCTGGCCCTGGCATATGGCGGCTGGACCGCGCTTAGCCTGGGCATGGACCGGCATTACGCAGATATTCATGGTCGCGGCAAGGAGCCGCAGCAGCGCGAACGCAATCGTTATCGGATGCTGGGAACACTGGCCTTGCTGGCGACCTATGCGATCAGCATCCAGCTGCAGGGCTGGACCGTAGGTTCGGTGCTGTGCCTGGGAACCATGACCGCCGGTGCTTTGCTGCTGGTTTTGTTACTGACTTACGCGCCGCAACGGACCGTCTTGATGGGTAAGGTTGCCACCGGGCTTGCTGTTTTGCTGCTTGCTGTATGGTTGCTTGGCTAATCGGGTGTTGATGCTCGCAGCGGTCGTGATGATGCGAAACGTTGAGGAAGCAGGGATTGGAATGCCGTCTGGTTTTTGATTGGGCGGCATTTTTTATTGGTGGTTTGGTTTTCTTTGTTGGTTTGAGTCTTGTTGTTGGTGATGCTGTTCGCCCTCCGTGGAGAAGTGCGTTGCCGGGGGCGGCCCGGCAGCCGCTCACTTTTCTTGTCTCGCCAAGAAAAGTAAGCAAAAGAAGGCGACCGCGAAGCCGCAGCCCCTACGGGGTTCCCGTTTGTGCAAGTCAAAAAATGGGAAGCGGACGAAACTCGCTGCGCTCAAACAACGTCCACTTCTTTTTCCATTTTTCGCCCCGCACAAACGGCAGCGTCTAAGCGGAACACCAATACAGCCTCTTTGATTCACCTG